>Ga0208371_1000043_pt1 | contig 107993 bp, 102 predicted proteins | sample SubbioCR12Aug_1A_FD_184827 | JGI IMG/M metagenome (GOLD analysis project Ga0208371, IMG submission 184827) | Serpentinite rock and fluid subsurface biosphere microbial communities from McLaughlin Reserve, California, USA - CR12Aug_1A (SPAdes) | ecosystem: Environmental > Terrestrial > Deep... | reverse complement strand
CCCATTACCCATTACCCATTACCCATTACCCATTACCCATTACCCATTACCCATTACCCATTACCCATTACCCATTACCCATTACCCATTACCCATTACCCATTACCCATTACCCATTACCCATTACTCATCACTCATCACTCATTACCCATCACTGATACTGCACCACCACATGCTCCTTACCCAACGATTCCCCTAGCGATTCGAGGAGTTGTTCGTGGAGATCGACTTTCCAGCCCGCGCCCAGGTCGATGTCGCAGGTCGCCACCTGGTTGCGGTAGCAGACCTTCACCGGACAGCCGCCCTGCTTGTGGGGAGAGAGGATGTCCTGCAGCTTGGCGGTATTGGCGGTGCCGTTGCACGACAGTTTCAGGCATTTGGCGAAATGGGTGCGCGCGGCGGTCAGGTCGAAGAGGCGCTCCCCTACCACTCGCAGGCCGCCACGATATTCATCCTTGCTGACCTTGCCCTCGATCACCAGCAATTGATCTTCCTTGAGCAGGTCACGGTTGGCGTCGAACGCTTCGCTGAACACCGACACCTCGACTTGTTCAGTACCATCATCCAGGGCGATGATGGCCATTTTGCCGCGCTTGGTCATCTGGGTGCGGATCGCGTACACCACCCCGGCCAGCCATACCGGATTTTGCTGGGGGGTGAGTTTATCGAGGCGGGTCTTGATGAAGCCGGCGAGTTGCGAACGATAGCCGTCGTAAGGATGGCCGCTGAAATAGAAGCCCAGCGCCTTCTTTTCCTGGAGCAGTTGCTCGACCGGCGACCAGAGCGGCGCGTCGAGCAATTCGGCGTTGCTGCTGTTGCCGTGATCGCCGGGGTCGTCGAACAGGCTGTTTTGGTTGGCGTTGCGCGCCGCCTGCTCGGCCAACTCCAGCGCGACGCCGACCGAGGACAGCAGGCTGTTGCGATGGTCGCACAAGGTGTCGAAAGCCCCGGCGCGGATCAGCGATTCGACTACCCGGCGGTTCACCGCGCGCTTGTCGACGCGCCGGCAGAATTCGTAAAGATCGCTAAACGGCCCGCCCTGCCGGCGCGCTTCGACGATGGCCGCAATCGCGCCCTCGCCGGTGCCCTTGATCGCACCCAGGCCGTAGCGGATGCGCTTGGCGTCGAGCGGCACGAAGCGGTATTCCGATTCGTTGACGTCGGGTGGCAGGACTTCCAGCTTGTTCGCCACGCAATCGTCGTAAATGGTGTGCACCTTGTCGGTGTCGAACATGTCGGCGGACAGCGTCGCGGCCATGAAAGCGGAGGCGAAGTGCGCCTTGAGGTAAGCGGTCTGGTAAGCGACCAGCGCGTAAGCGGCCGAGTGCGACTTGTTGAAGCCGTATTCGGCGAATTTTTCCATCAGGCCGAACAGTTCGCTGGCGAGTTTCTCGGCCACCCCCAGCTTCAGCGCACCCTCGACGAAGATCGCGCGATGCTTGGCCATTTCGTCGGCCTTCTTCTTGCCCATGGCGCGGCGCAGCATGTCGGCGGAACCCAGGCTGTATCCACCGAGAATCTGCGCGACCTGCATAACCTGTTCCTGGTAGACGATCACCCCGTAAGTGGGCTTGAGGGTGATTTCCAGGCTGGGATGAAAATACTCGGCGCGGGCCTTGCCGTGCTTGCGGTTGATGAAGTCGTCCACCATCCCCGAACCCAGCGGGCCGGGACGGAACAGCGCCACCAGCGCCACGATGTCGTCGAAGCAGTCGGGCTGCAGGCGGCGGATCAGCTCCTTCATGCCGCGCGATTCGAGCTGGAATACCGAGGTGGTGTTGCAATCCTTGAGCAGGCGATAAGTACCGGGGTCGTCGAGGGGCAGCAGTTCCAGCGGGCCGAACTCGTGGCCCATCTGCTTGATGAAGCGTACCGCCCAATCGATGATGGTCAGGGTGCGCAGGCCCAGAAAGTCGAACTTCACCAGCCCGGCCTGCTCTACGTCGTCCTTGTCGAACTGGCTGACGGTGGCATCCGACCCCTGCTGGCAATACACCGGGCAGAAATCGGAAATCTTCCCCGGTGAAATCAGCACGCCGCCGGCGTGCATCCCCACGTTGCGGGTCAAATCCTCCAGCTTGAAAGCCAGATCGAAGAGTTCCCGAACCTCTTCCTCGCCGTCGTAGCGCTCCTTGAGTTGCGGCTCCATTTCCAGGGCTTTGGCCAGCGCCACCGGCTTGACGCCCTCAATCGGCACCAGCTTGGAGAGCAGATCGCAGAAGTTGTAGGGCATATCCAGCACCCGCCCCACGTCGCGGATCACCGACTTGGAACCCAGCGTACCGAAGGTGGCGATCTGCGAGACGCTGTCCTCGCCGTATTTCTTGCGCACGTAGTCGATGACCCGGTCGCGCCCGTCCATGCAGAAGTCGATATCGAAGTCGGGCATCGAGACCCGCTCGGGATTCAGGAAGCGCTCAAAGAGCAGTTCATAGCGCAACGGATCGAGATCGGTAATCCCCAAGCTGTAGGCCACCAGCGAGCCGGCACCCGAGCCGCGCCCCGGCCCCACCGGCACGTCGTTGTTCTTGGCCCAGTTGATGAAGTCCGCCACGATCAGGAAGTAGCCGGGGAAACCCATCTGCACGATAGTGTCGGTCTCGAACTTGAGCCGCTCGCGGTAAATCGGCTCCTGCTCGGCGCGCTGGGCCGGATCGGGATACAACAGTTCGAGACGTTTCAGCAGGCCGCGTTCGGCCTCCTCGCACATGAACTGGTCGATGGTCATGCCTGGCGGCGTGGGAAAGTCCGGGAGGAAGTTCTTGCCCAGTTGCACCGTCAGGTTGCAGCGCTTGGCAATTTCCACGCTGTTGGCGAGCGCTTCGGGAATATCGGCGAAGAGTTCCGCCATTTCCGCCTGGGTCTTGAAATACTGCTGCTCGGTAAACAGGCGCGGACGGCGCTGGTCGCCCATCACGTAGCCTTCGGAAATGCACACCCGCGCCTCATGGGCCTTGAAGTCGTCGGGGTCGAGAAACTGGATGGGATGCGTCGCCACCACCGGGATTTGCAATTCGGAAGCCAGGTCGAGGGCGCGCTGGATGTAGGCCTCGGTCTGCGGCAGACCGGCGCGCTGCAGTTCGATGTAAAAAGCCTCGGGAAAGAGGCGCTGCCACTCCTCGGCGAACTTCCTGGCCGCCACCAGGTTGCCCTGCAGCAGAGCCTGCCCGACATCGCCGCCCTGCGCGCCCGACAAGGCGATCAGCCCGTCGGCGGCGCCGTTCTCCAACCAGGATTTCTCGATCTCCGCCCTGCCCCGGTACTGATTAACCGTGAAAGCGCGCGACAGTAATTCGCAAAGGTTGCCGTAACCCTTGCGGTCGCGGCACAGTAGCAGCAAACGATGGGCTTGGTCGCGGTTGGACTCGTTGCTGATCCACACGTCGGCGCCGACGATGGGCTTGATGCCGCTGCCGCGCGCCGCCTTGTAGAGCTTCAACATGCCGAACAGATTGTTGAGGTCGGTCAGCGCCAGCGCCGGCATCCCGTCGCCACGCGCCCGTTCGACGGGCGGACACTCGTGCACCTTGAAACTATTGCCCTCGGCGTCCTTCTTCTTGACTTCCACGTCGAGGCGCACGATTCCATCGACGATGGAATACTCGCTGTGCATACGCAGGTGGACAAAGGTGGGGGAAGTCATAAGAGACGGATTTTACCATCCCGGTAGGGGATGGCGGGCGGGGATTTTCTGAGTTTAGGGTGTAATAAGCGACAGCGCATTTCCCCAATGGCAAGGGAGAGGCAACGGCGTCAGTCTCCATCACCTTTCCATCCGGTGCAATGCCCTGCGGGGATTGCACCCTACGCGGGCTGTAACCAAGGGTAAAGAAATCTCATCTTTCAAGGTTGTTACGCTTCATTTCCAATAATGTGGAAACGCCCTGTACTATGCGCAGTGCGGCTATCACGCCGAATACGAAAATACCAAGCGCGATCCATCGGGCTTCCGGGACCATATCCCATCCCCCTTGGGTAACGTAGTAGCTCCATCCTGTCAGTAGAGCAAGCAACGATACGGCATAAGTGATGATTTGAGTTTTCATATGCGGCTTGAGTGATATCTCAAATTGCGAAACATGCCTTCACGATTTCTTATAGCCATTAGCATTTGGCTGGCTTTTTCGTCGCCCCCCGCCGCCGCATTCTCAAGGAGCGAGATTCCCTCATTTATGCGACGTGGAGCGCCACCCTTGCCCGTTACATACACCATTCCCAGGACACTAGCCGCGTCCCGGTCGCCGCTTTCCACAGCCTTTTTCAGCCATTCGGCGGCTTGCTTTCCGTCTTCTTTGACCCCGTATCCCATGACGTACATGGAGCCGAGTATCGACATGGCTCTCGGGAATCCAGCTTCGGCTGATTCGAGCATGAGAGGGTAAGCCTTGACGTACTGTTGTTGGTCGTAGTATGCAAAGCCTTCATCGAAGGCTTGTACCGCGCGGGCTTTCCCGGCAAGAAGGGTGAAGGTATTGAGGGCGGCGGATAGCAGTCTAAGCATCAGTTTCGAGGGTTCAGGTGGGCTTTTGCCAGCACCTGGATGATGGTTGGGTGGCTTATCACGTCGTCGAAATGTTGGGCGGTCTGTGTAGCATTAGCCGGGGTGACATCGCGGTAGGACTGAGCAACCACGCTACCGGTCATGAGGTTGCGATTGTTCCGGTTGGGCGTCTCGTTGGTTCCGACTGTCCCCGTTCCCGTCGATAACGTTCCTGACGACATATAAGCCCCGGCGGCGTTTTGCCCGTGGGATATCAACACGTATGCAGCGCCGGCAGTAGCGGTTGATGCGAGGAAGGCAGGATTGTTTAGCCAGATACCGGCCCCATCTGTAACAGGGAGTCCTCGATTGGCAAGGACAATATCCTGACTGGATGCCCCGGCGTTGGGACCGCACTCGTTATACGGGCCGGGAGATGTTCCGGTGATCGTCACGGACGACGCGGGAAATAGTCCTCCGGGTGTACAGTTGACCATATTCATAGCGGCAAATCCCGACGGGTTCGGAGGAAGAAACTGCAATGCCAGCCTAGGATCGACGCGGTAGCTTATTCGGTTGCCGTAGACATCCAATGCCGCACTCTCCGGCAGCCCCAGCGTCCGCCAAGGCACAACGCCGGTTCTTTGGTTGGCCGGTGCGCACAGCCCTGTCCCGACAGCTAGTGTCTCAGCCCCGGCAGTTGCACTTGTGCTTGGCAAGACTCCATTCGCCGGGCAAGGCAAGCGCCGATTCTGCGCAACGAAATTCGCAAGGGCGGTATCGAGGGTGTCCAGCGTGGATTTCCCGCCTATCACTTTGCCGGCTTTGCGCTCCATATCCTTCATCGCCAGTGTAGCGAAATAGGATACCGCGACGATTGCCAGCGTCGCCGCAACGGCGATAAGGACGCTGCCGCGCTGTTTAGTGGGCGCGGGGGCCAAGGTTGGCTTTCTGAAGCACGGTCATGATGGTGGGGTGGCTCAGGTAGTCGTCGAAGTGGGTGGCGCCTGCAAGGTCGGTCAACTGGGCGTCGCGATAGGTGGTTGCCAGCGTCCCTGCCGTATAAACGGCGATGCCGTTGCTGTTGAACGCCTCATCAGTTCCGGGCGCTACGTTTCCGGGTTGGAGTATGCCGCCGCCGTTGTAGGCTCCCGCGCCACTGGGGCCGTGGGAGATCAGGACGTAGGCCGCGCCGCTTCCTCCAGCTCTGTTATTCGTGCGAGTTACCCAGCCTGCGGCACCGCCTACACCGTTCCAGACATCCAAGCCTTTGGCGGCAAGATAAGTTGCCGGGGGTACGCAGTTTCCGAGAGGTGAACCCATCGCACATCCAGCAGCAGTCGCACATTGGGTACAACCGGCTAATGCGGTAAATCCACCACAGCCGCCAGTTATCACAATTGGTGTGATTGAGGTTCCAGCCGGATCACAAGCTGTCATATCCAAAAGCCCCTGCCCAACTGCAACAGGAGTGATGGCGGGCGGAGTGAATGCCAGAGGGGGAAATACTCGATAGGAAATCCGCCCAGCCCAAGGGTCTGACGCATCGCTATCGGACAACCCCAGCGTTACCCAAGGCACGACGCCATTTGCCTGGTTGGCCGGGACGCATAGCCCTGTCCCCGGATTTAACGTCTCAACCCCCGCGCCAGCCGCCCCTGTGGCAATCGTTCCATCCGCCGGACAGGGGAGTCGCCTATTTTGCGCAACGAAATTAACCATCGCGGTATCAATGGCTGAAAGCTTGGTTTGCACCGCCTGACGTTTTTGCACATCCTGCATCCCCGATGACAGGGGCAACAACATACCCAAAGCCAAGCCGACGATTACCAATACGATGGCAATTTCGACCAAGGTAAATCCGTGATGGGTTCTCATTTCTACAGATTCCATGTCTTTGTAAGATTGTGCTTTATCAGGCAATACTACCATCAGTTACTGCGTGATAGGAACCGATAATTACTTCTTGCATGGGCGGTTTCCAGAAATATGGAAGCCATGAGCGAAAAAGTGGATTTCAGTAGTCGGTTGCGGGATGCGCTGGAACGGGCGGGGATACAGACAAGAAGCCCCACCCGATTCGCGCTGGAGTTCAATCTGCGCTATTGGGGTAGGCCAGTCACAACCCAGGCGGTAAGAAAATGGATTGCAGGGAAAGCGATTCCATCTCAGGACAAGATTGTCGCCCTGGCAAAATGGTTGAGCGTGTCAGCAGAGTGGTTGCGATTCGGCGATGGCTCGGCGGGTGGGGGCAATCCCGTAAGCAACGAGGCAGATCTGGCTTATCACAAACAGGATGTTGCTCTGTTCCGCGATTTCGCCACGCTCAATGACGAGCACAAGCAGATTGTCCGGGAGATAGTGCTGACGTTGAAGCGCATCGAGCGTACCTGAATGTGATGGCTCCCACGCGCCAGCCCGCGTAGGTTGGATTAGGCGCGCCTTTTGCGCCGTAATCCGACAAACCCGATCTTCCTTCCAATCACCATTGATCCACCAAAGTTCCGACGCTATAGTTGTACAATGTAAAACACGTTGGAACAACCATGGAAACCACCCTGCGAAATTTCGGCAACAGTATCGGCCTGGTAATCCCCAAGCTGGTGCGCGAATCCCTGCATTTGAGCGCCGGTCAGACCGTCACGCTGGAGCAGACGGAAAATGGCTTGCTCATCAAACCCATTGCCCGCAAATACACCCTCGACGAATTGCTGGCGCAATGCGACCCCAGCGCCCCCATGCCGGATGACGTTGCAGCCTGGCAGGAAATGGCTGACGAGGGCAGGGAAAAATGGTAAGCGCCCGCTCGTTCGAGCGCGGCGATATCGTGCGCGTGAATTTCAACCCGGTGGTAGGACGCGAACAACAGGGAGACATGCGCCCCGCCCTGGTTCTATCTCCACGCGCTTTCAATGCGCTGGGAACCGCCCTGGTCGCACCGATCACCCAGGGCGGCAACCACGCCCGGTTCGCCGGCTTTGCCGTAACGCTGATGGGGTCCGGCACGAAAACCCAGGGGGTGGTACTGACAAACGCGGTGCGGACGCTGGATTTGGAGCAGCGCGGTGCCGTCAGAATCGAATCCGCCCCGCCGGCGGTGGTGGAAGATGCCCTGGCGCGCCTGATGACGATAGTCGGATAAAAATGCCATGCAAGTAGGACTTAACGACCATCGTCCTGGACGACTTTTCCCCAATTCGGCCAAAGTAGCTCCATCAGCTTAACCCCAGAACCGAACAACGCCACACCAGATCAAATCACCGCCAACACTTCCACCTCGAACCGCACCGCGCAATCGCTCAAGGGATGGTTGAAATCCACCGTAACCTGGTCGCCGGAAATATCCGTCACCAATCCAGCCAGGGCAGAGCCATCGGGCTGAGTGAATTCCACTAGGCTGCCGGTCGGCGGCAGGTCGGCGGGGAAAGCCTGGCGCGGCAGAACGCGGGTCAGCGCCGGGTCGGCGAAACCGAAAGCCTCCTGCGGTTCCAGGGTGAATTCGTAGCGGATGCCGGTCTCCAGCCCGATTAGGCATTTTTCCAGGTTGGCCTCCAGTTCGCCGCCGCCCAGGCGCAAGGTGACCGGCTCGCCGCCGAAGGTGCTGTCGAGATCCTGGCCGCTCAGGGCGGCGAGGCGGAAATGCAGGGTGAGAGTGTCGCCGGGTTGGACGGTCATTTGTTCTCCTGATTAGCTTGGGTATTTTGTTTCAAACAAGCGCCCCTTTTCGGTAGGAGCGTGGCCTGCCCGCGACAAAGGGCGCCACGAAGAAGCACTGTAATCGCGGCCAAGGCCGCTCCCACAAGGAATCGAACCGTTAGCTGAAGGACCGCGCTAATCAGTTTTGTTCTTGAATCCGTCCCAGATCAGCAACGCCGCGCCAAGGAAAATCGCCGAGTCGGCGACGTTGAAGGACGGCCAGTAATATTCGCCCACGTAGAACTGTAGAAAATCCACCACCTGGCCGATGGTCAGGCGATCCCACAGGTTGCCCAGCGCGCCGCCCAGGATCAGGCTGATGGCGAGACAGAAACGCCGGTCGTCCGGGTGCTTGCGCAGCAGGTAGACGATGACCAGCGAGGCAATTACCGCGATGGCACTGAAAAACAGGCGCTGCCAGCCGCCCGCCCCGGCCAGGAAGCTGAATGCCGCGCCGGTATTGTAGGCGAGCGTCAGGTTGAAGCTGGGCATCACAGGCAGCACTTCGCGATAGGTGAAGGCGTGGACGATGCTCTGTTTGGTGATCTGGTCGAGGGCGATGACGAGGACGCTAAGGCCCAGCCATGACCACCAGGAGACAGTTTTTTGGGTCACGGGCAGGGACACCTCGTAGCCCGAATGAAGCGCGAGCGCAATCCGGGAGCGCCCATCAGGGCGCAAGCGCGGCAACTTTCCCGACCAATGCTTCCGCCTCGCGGCGGCCCCGGATTCCGCAAAGCTCCATCCGGGCTACCGCTCTCGGCCCGTCCCACATAAACTCTACGCATAGCTGCGCGGCTCGCCGTCGCCATACAGGTTGCTCACGCAGCGCCCGCACAGCGTCGGATGGGCCGGCTCGGCACTCACGTCGGCGCGATAGTGCCAGCAGCGTTCGCATTTCTGCGCGGAACTGGCGCTGACCCGAATGCCCACGCCCTCCTCGCCGGCCGGTGCGTCGGGATGTTCGCCCTGATGCAGGCGTGCTTGCGAGGTGATGAAGACGAAGCGCAGATCGTCGCCGAACGAGGCGAGCAGGTCGTAGATTTCGCCGATGGCGTACAAATCCACCTCGGCAGCCAGCGACGAGCCGATATCGCCGGCCACCCGCACCTCTTCCAGGCGTTTTTGCACGTCGGCGCGCAGCCGGCGCAATTGCTCCCAGCGCGCCGCAATCACCGCTTCTTCCGGTTGGTGCGGCAACACGTCGTTCCAGATGTGCAGCATGATGCTGTCGTCGCCCTTGCCGGTGAGGGCCGCCCAGGCTTCCTCGGCGGTGAAGCTCAAGATCGGCGCCATCAGGCGCAGCAGGCTGTGGGTGACGTGATACAGGGCGTTCTGTGCGGCGCGACGAGCCTTCGAGTCCTTGCCGGCGGTGTAGAGACGATCCTTGAGAATGTCGAGGTAGAACGAACCGAGTTCCTCGGAGCAGAAGCCGGTGAGCCTTTGCGCAACCAGGTGGAACTCGTATTTGGCGTAACTTTCCTTGGCGGCATTCTCGAACTGGCGCGCCATCGCCAGGGCGTAGCGGTCGATTTCCAGCCATTCCGTGACCGGCAGGACGTGTGCCGCCGGGTCGTAATCGGCGAGGTTGGCGAGCAGGAAGCGCAGGGTGTTGCGGATGCGTCGATAGCTTTCGGTGACGCGCTTCAGGATTTCGTCGGAAATCGTCAGTTCGCCGGAATAGTCGGTGGAGGCCGTCCACAGGCGCAGGATGTCGGCACCCAGGGTATCCACGACCTTTTGCGGGGCGATCACGTTGCCCTTGGATTTGCTCATCTTGTGGCCGTTGCCATCCACTACGAAGCCATGGGTAAGCAGCGCCTTGTAGGGCGCATGGCCGTCGGTGGCGCAGCCGGTCAGCAGCGACGACTGGAACCAGCCGCGATGCTGGTCGGAGCCTTCCAGATAGAGGTCGGCGGGATGCGCCAAATCCTCGCGCTGCTTGAGCACGCAGGCATGACTGGAGCCGGAATCGAACCACACGTCGAGGGTGTCGCTGGTTTTCTTGTAAGTCGCCGCTTCGTCGCCCAGCAGTTCGGCGGGGTCGAGGCTGAACCAGGCTTCGATGCCGGCCTTTTCGACGCGCAAGGCCACCTGCTCGAAGAGTTCGGCAGTACGCGGATGCGGTTCGCCGCTTTCCTTGTCGACAAAGATCGGCATCGGCACGCCCCAGTTGCGCTGGCGCGACACGCACCAGTCGGGGCGGTTCTTAATCATCGCTTCGAGGCGGGCGCGTCCCCAAGCGGGGAAAAACTGGGTGTCATCGACCGCGCGCATCGCGTGTTCGCGCAGCGTCTCCCCGTGTTTCTTGACGTCCATGCCGATGAACCACTGGTGGGTGGCGCGGAAGATGATCGGGGTCTTGTGGCGCCAGCAGTGCGGGTAGCTGTGTTGGAGCTTGACGTTGCACAGCAGCGCGCCGTTTTCTTCGAGGGTCGCCACCACGGTCTTGTTGGCTTGCCAGATCGACTCGCCGCCGACCAACGGCACCGAAGTAAAGAACTTGCCGTCCGGACCGACCGGGCAATCCACTTCCAGTTTGTATTTGCCGCCCACCGCATAGTCTTCCAGGCCATGTGCCGGAGCGGTGTGCACCATGCCGGTACCGGCGTCGAGGGTAACGTGGTCGCCGCAAATGATCGGCACCACGCGCTCATAGAAGGGATGCTGCAATTGCAGATGCTCCAGCGCCGCCCCGCTGCACGAGGCCAGCACCTCCACCGCGTCGAAACCGTAACGGGTGATGCAGGCTTCCGCCAGATCGCGGGCGAGGATCAGGAAACCTTTTTCGGTGAGGATCAGGTCGTAGATGAAATCAGGGTGGACGCATACCGCCTGGTTGGCCGGCAAGGTCCACGGCGTGGTGGTCCAGATCACCGCGAAAGCCGGCAGGGCCGGCGGGTTGATGCCGAACGCCTTGGACAACGCCGCCGCATCCTTTACCGCGAAAGCCACATCCACGGCGGGTGACGCCTTGTCCTCGTATTCCACCTCCGCTTCGGCCAGCGCCGAACCGCAATCGACGCACCAGTGCACCGGTTTCTGGCCTTGGAAGAGATGACCTTTGGCATGAATCTGGCCGAGGGTACGCATGATGTCGGCTTCGAACTTGAAGTCCATGGTGAGGTAGGGATTGCCCCAATCGCCCAGCACGCCCAAGCGGATGAAATCGGCCTTCTGGCGCTCGACCTGCGATTGGGCATACTCGCGGCACAACTCGCGGAATTTCGCCGGATCGATGTTCTTGCCGTGGGCTTTTTCGACCTGCAACTCGATGGGCAGGCCGTGGCAGTCCCAGCCCGGCACGTAGGGCGCGTCGAAACCGGCGAGGGTCTTGCTGCGCACGATGATGTCCTTGAGGATCTTGTTCACCGCGTGACCGATGTGGATGTCGCCGTTGGCATAGGGCGGGCCGTCGTGCAGGATGAACTTGGGGCGCCCCGCGCAGGCGGCGCGGATGCTTTGATAGAGGGTTCTTTCCTGCCAGCTTTTCAGCCAGCCCGGCTCGCGCTTGGCAAGGTCGCCGCGCATCGGGAAGGGGGTATCGGGGAGATTCAGGGTGTCTTTATAGTCGGCCATTATTTGTCACCAAAATACTGTTTAGCTTGCTTTACGTCGTTGCCGATGGCCTCGATGAGTTCGTCGAGACTGGCGAATTTCCGCTCTTCACGCAGTTTGTGATAGAAGTCCACGCGCACGTGCTTGCCGTAGATTTGCTGATCGAAGTTGAAGATGTGCACTTCCAGGGTGGGCTTGCCGTCGTTCTTGACGGTCGGGCGGATGCCCAGACTGCCGGCACCAGGCAAGCCTTCGCCACCCAGACCATGCAGTTTTACCGCAAAAATTCCGGACAGCGGCGGCTTGTTGTGCTTGAGTTGAATGTTGGCGGTGGGATAGCCGAACTTGCGGCCCGCCGCGTCGCCGTGTACCACCCGCCCGCTGATGCTGTAGGGGCGGCCCAGCAGGCGTTCCGCCAGTTCCAGATTGCCTTCGGCGAGGGATTCGCGCACCGCCGTGCTGGAAACCCGCAGTTCGCTCTCCAGGACGCTGGGCAGGTGATCGACCTCGAAGCCGCAGCGGATGCCCGCCTGTTGCAGCATGGCGAGATCGCCGGCACGCTGGGCGCCGAAGCGGAAGTCGTCGCCGATCAGCACCCACTTGGCTTGCAGGCGCTCGCACAGCAGGTCGGAAATAAATTCGGTGGCGGGAATGTGGGCGAAGCGATGGGTAAAGCGGCAGATGTAGGCGCGCTCCACCCCATATTGTTCGAACAGTTCGAGTTTCTCGCGCAGGCTGGTCAGACGCGCCGGCGCCGCGAACGGCATGAAAAACTCGCGGGGATGCGGCTCGAAGGTCATCACGCAAGCCGGCAAGCCGCGCTCGCGCGCCGCCGCTTCAAGGCGCTCCAGCATGGCCTGGTGACCGAGATGGACGCCGTCGAAATTGCCGATGGTCAGCGCGACTGGGGTGGCACTGGGGGGGATGCCGCGAAAGATTTGCATTGGGGAAAACGTAAAAAGGCGAAATATTATCGCGGATTCATTGGCTTAGTCCAGCGCTTATTCCGCGCCGCGTTTGACGAACTGGCGCGGGCGGAAGCCCAGCAGCCACAAGGCGGCGAAATAACTGCCGGCCCCGGCCAGGATCACCCAGCCAAGATGCAGAACCCGCGCCAGAATGGTGCCGTGCAGCCAGGTTTCCCCGCTACCTGCGGCGAACCACAGGACCACCGCCATCACCGCGACGGCGCCGACCAACTTGAGCAGGAACATCATCCAGCCCGGCTGCGGCTGGTAGATGCCATGACTACGCAGGTAACGGTAGAGCAGTCCGGCGTTGACGCAGGCGCCCAGCCCAATGGACAGCGCCAGCCCGGCGTGGCGGAAGGGGATGATGAAGGCGAGGTTCATCAGTTGCGTCGCCACCAGGGTGACGAGGGCGATCTTCACCGGCGTCTTGATGTTCTGCCGCGCGTAGAACCCCGGCGCCAGCACCTTCACCATAATCAGGCCGAGCAACCCCAGGCTATAGGCGACCAGAGCCTGCTGGGTCATCACCAGGTCATTGAGGGAAAATTTGCCGTAGTAAAACAGCGTGGAAATCAGCGGTACCGCGATAATCGCCAGCGCCACGGCGGCGGGCAGCGCCAACAGCAGCGTCAGGCGCAGCCCCCAGTCGAGCAGTTCCGAGTAACGTTCGGGCGAATCGTCGGCATAGTGCTTGGCGAGGCTGGGCAGGAGGATGGTGCCGAGCGCCACGCCCAGCATCCCGGTGGGGAATTCCATCAGGCGGTCGGCGTAATACAGCCAGGACACGCTGCCGGTAACCAGGAACGAGGCGAAGATGGTATTGATGAGCAAGCTGATTTGGCTGATCGACACGCCGAATACCGCCGGCCCCATCAATTTCAGAATGCGCCGCGCCCCCTCGTGGCGAAAATCCAGGCGAAAGCGCGGCAGCAGGCCGAGCTTGGCGAGATAGGGGATTTGAAATGCCAGTTGCAGCACGCCGCCGAGCATCATGGCCACGCCCAGCGCCAACACCGGCGGATCGAAATAGGGGGTGAGCCACAGCGCGCAGGCGATGGTGGAGAGATTGAGCAGCACCGGGGTAAACGCCGGAATCTTGAATTTGCTGTAGGTGTTGAGAATGCCGCCCGCCAGCGATACCAGCGAAATGAATAGGATGTAGGGGAAAGTCAGGCGCAGCAGTTGCACGGTGACGTCGAATTTCTGCGGCGAGGCGGCGAAACCGGGGGCGCTGATATAGACCAGCGCCGGAGCGGCCAGCACGCCGATCACGGTGACGATCACCAGCGCCAGCAGCAGCAGGCCGGCGACGTGGTCGACGAGTTCGCGGGTGGCGTCGTGGCCGCGCCGGGTCTTGTATTCCGCGAGGATCGGGACGAACGCCTGGGAAAACGCGCCTTCGGCGAACAGGCGGCGCAGCAGGTTGGGCAGTTTGGAGGCGACGAAGAAAGCGTCGGTGTAAATGCCCGCGCCGAAAATCCGTGCCACCACGGTATCGCGCACGAACCCCAGGATGCGGGACAACAGGGTCATGCTGCTGACGGCGGCCAGCGCTCTGAGTAGATTCATGGCCGCGATGGTAGCGGGTTTGGGATTAGCTTTCCAGCAAAGCGAAAAACACTATACTTGCTTTATCGGGCTTTTCTTTTTAAACTAAGTCTAAATCGATTGTTTACTACGACCCACTTGGAGAAAAAAACATGGAACATAAGTTACCCGACCTGCCGTATGCCAAGAATGCCCTCGCCCCGCACATTTCCGAGGAAACCATCGATTTCCACTATGGCAAGCATCACCAGACCTACGTCACCAACCTGAACAACCTGATCAAGGGCAGCGAATTCGAAAACGCCAGCCTCGAAGAGATCGTCAAGAAATCTTCCGCCGGGGTATTCAACAATGCCGCGCAGGTATGGAACCACACCTTCTTCTGGAACTGCATGAAGCCCAACGGCGGCGGCGCGCCCAGCGGCGCCTTGGCGAACGCCATCGACGCCAAGTGGGGTTCGTTCGACGCCTTCAAGGAAGCCTTCGCCAAGAGCGCGGTGGGCAACTTCGGCTCCGGCTGGACCTGGCTGGTGAAGAAGGCCGACGGCAGCGTCGACATCGCTAATACCAGCAACGCCGCGACGCCCTTGACCGGCGCCGACGCGCCGCTACTCACCATCGACGTATGGGAGCATGCTTATTACATCGACTATCGCAATGCCCGCGCCAAGTTCGCCGAAGTGTTCCTGGCCAGCCTCGCCAACTGGGATTTCGCCGCGAAAAATTTCGCCGCCTGAGTGCAAGCCGCTTGAAACGAAAAAGGGAACCGCGCGGTTCCCTTTTTCGTTCCTGATTAGCGCTGATCTTCAGCTTGGCCGGATGTTTCAAATAAATGACTCTTTATCCTGTAGGAGCGTGGCTTGCCCGCGACAGAAGGTATCACGAAGAGGCACCGCAATCGCGGCCAAGGCCGCTCCTACGAAGAACCGAACCAATAGCTGAAAATCAGCGCCAATCAGGTTTTCGTTTGTGGAACTGCCCGCTCAAGCAGCCAGGCGAAATCCCGTGATGTTGCCGTCCAACTCGCGCGCCAGGGCGGAAAGATGTTCGGCCTTGGCAGTGCCCTCGCGGGTGTTCTGCAAATTGCCGGAACTGAGCGCGGCGATGTCGTTGATGTTGGCGCGCACGCTTTCCATGCCATCCCTCGAACGATTGGCGGCGCTGGCGATGTCTTCGACCATGATGGTGGCCTGCGCGGCGCTCGCCAGGATGCTGTCGAGCGAAGCGCCGGCGGCGTTGGCGTTAACCACTCCGTTTTGCACTTCGCTGGCCCCGGCCTGGATGGCTTTCACCGCGTAATCGGTGTGTTTCTGGATAGTCTGGATCACTTCGCCGATTTCGGCGGTCGCCTGCCCGGTTTTTTCCGCCAGCTTGCGCACTTCGTCGGCCACCACCGCGAATCCCCTGCCCTGCTCGCCTGCACGGGCCGCCTCGATGGCGGCGTTGAGCGCCAGCAGGTTGGTTTGCCCGGCGATTTCCTCGATGACGCTGACGATGGTCCCGATTTTCTCGGAATTTTCTCCCAATGTTTCCACCGATTGGGCCGCTTCGCCCACCACGCTGTTGATCTTGGCCATGCCCTGGATCGTCGATTGCATGATGGCGCTGCCGTCGCGCGCCAGACCGGCGGCTTCCCGCGATTTGGTCGCGGCGGCCTCGGAATTTTCGGCGATCTGCGCGAAAGTCTGGGCTATGCCGTCGACGGCCAGTCCGACGTCGCCGGTACGGGCGGTCTGTTCGTCGAGATTGTGCGTGATGCCTTCCATGAAACGGTGGATGCTGTTCACGTCGTCGCGCACGTTGCTGCTCAAACTGCCGGTCTGGCCGATTAGATCCCGCAGGTTTTGCGTCATGTTGTTGAAGCTCAGGATGATTTCGCCGATGGTGTCGTCGCTCTGAATGCCGCAGCGGAAAGACAGATCCTTGGCGGCGATGGCGTTGGCGACTTCCGAAATCCGCCGCAACTTGCTGAGGAGGATGGCGTTGAGCAGCCAGTAATTCGCCACGCCGATCATCAAACCGGCGACGATGCAGCCGGCCACGAACCACACCAGCATGCCTTCCTTCCAGTTGACGAAGATGTTGGCATAGAAGGGAAAAATCAGCGCAACGGTAAGACCGAAGCCCAGATAGGAATACAACAGGTTGCGCAGGATGCTGGGTTTCATGGTTTCCCTCCCTTGTCTAAAGAGCATCGGCGGATGATCGGCCAATCAAAATATTAGACGAGTCTAATATGACGGGCTGTATTTTCAAATACTTCCAACGGGGGAGGCAAGCGGCACCAAGAGCGTAAATTCCACACCGCCGTCGCGGTTGCACACCAATATCCGCCCATCCATGTTGTTTTCAATGATGGTTTTTGCCATGTAAAGACCGATACCGGTGCCTTTCGGCTTGGAGGTGAGGTAGGGCTCGAAGATCCGGGTCAGGATGTGTTCCGGGATACCGCCGCCGTTGTCCCGTATCCGGACGACGCCGAAACCGTTTTCCCGGCGGATGTCCACGCGAATCGCGCCGTTTTCGATATGGCGCGCGAGAATCGCCTCGCGGGCGTTGTTGACGATGTTGAGCAGCGCCTGGGCGAATTCGTTGGCATAGCCGAAAACCATTACGTCTTCCGGACAATCTTCTTCCAGCGCGATGTTGTGAGCGATCAGGCTGCTGTGCAGGATCTCGCGGACTTCGAGCAGGGAGCGGCGCAGACTGAATGTAACCTTTTCCTTGTTGGGGCGGAAAAAATTGCGGAAGTCGTCGATAGTGGTGGACATCTTGTGCACCAGCACGGTGCCGGTTGCGACCTGGCTATCCAGTTCCTCGCGGGTCAGTTCGCCGAAATCGTAGGAATCCTTGATATTGCCGAGCAGCAGCCCCAGCGCGTTGAGCGGTTGGCGCCACTGGTGGGCGATATTGCCGATCATCTCCCCCATGGCGGCGAGCCGCGACTGCTGGATCAGCATGCGCTCCTGCTGCATGTTGCGCGCCACCTCGTCATCAACGCGCTGCTCCAGGGTGGAATTGAGCACTTTCAACTCTTCCTGGGCGCGTTTTTGCTCGGCGATGAGGTTTTCCAGAGATTCCGCCATGCGGTTGAATGCGGCAATGGAATTGCGCAATTCCGGACTACCCTTGAGGGGGATGCGCACCGAGAAATCGCCACCCTCCAGTGCCCTGGCCCCCTGATCGAGGGCACGCAGGGGCTTGAGGCCGGTGCGCAGCACCACCCAGATACCGAGGAAATCCAGCGCGATGGCGAGCAGCAGGATGGACAGATGCTGGATCAGGCGCGTCCAGATGTGGTTGATCGCCGGTTGCGCGGTCAGGTGGATTTCCAGCGTGCCATAGGCGCGCCCTCCCACCTTGGCGAGCGCCTTGCCGCTCAGGTCGGAAAACTCCAGCAATGCGCCGAACCATGCCGGAGCCAGTTTTTCGACCGGCTTATCGTGGCTTTCCAGCACCACCCTGGAGGTGTCGCGGTAACTGATGAAGTCGATGTTAGGGCGGAGGACGTTGTTGTCGAGCGTCTGTTGCAAGGTGGAGAAATCGCCGATCACCAGGAGTTCGCTCAGCGAGGCGGGAAGCGTCTGGAGTTCGGCGTCGAGTTGGGCTTGCAGATTGTTCTTGGCTTCCCTGGCGTCCCAGCGCACCGAGGTGTAAACCATTGCCATGCCGGCAGTGACGAGTGCCAGGCTGGCGGTCATCAGGAGCCTGGCGACGAAAGGCAGGCGCTCCCAGAAAGAAAATCGGCGCACGCGAAATCCCTACTCGATATCCTTGACGAGGGTGGTTTTGTAAAAGTCGATGTAGTTATGGTAATCGTGCTGACTGCTAGGCAGAAAGCCGAAAGGCGGTTTTTGCTGGATTATCTGGGCGCTGCTTTCCAGTATCCGTGTTCCCTCGGGGTCTTTATCCATTTCCGCGAGGATTTTGCGCACGGCTTCCACGTCCGACTTGGGTAGGCGCGGGTGGGCCGAGATCGGCAAGTTGTGGTAGCCCTCCGATTCCCACAGCACCCGGTAGCGCAGATTTTCGCGCGCCGCAAACGCCCGCATCACCTGACTGTTGACCCCGGCGGCGATCACCTTGCCGGCCTTGAGTTGCCCCATGATGCCTTCCTGGTTGCCGCCGAAAGCCGGCGTTACCTGGATGTCGAGGCGCAAGAATCTATCCATGGGTACGGCATAGCCGACGAAAGCGGCTTTCGATGGGAAACCCACGACCATGCCCTGCAAGTCCGCGAGCTTCTTGACCGATGAATCCTCCAGCGTGACGATCTGTGCGGAAATTGTGTCTGCCTTGGGACGCAGGATCACCTGATAGCCGGGAATCGCGGTGGCAGGCAGGAAAATGGTGTTGGAATAGACGAAATCGTATTCGCCCCGGGCGATGGCGGCGTTCGACTCCGGCGCGGTGCGGGTGATCTTGAGTTGCAGGGGCACCCCGGATTTGTGCGCGACGTATTCGAGGATGGGGTTCCAGTATTGCGCGGTAAGCACCGCGCTGCGTTGCGACAACACGCCGAAGGAATAAGGCGTTTGCGCCAAGGCGGCGGGTACGCCGGCGAACAGGGAAAAAGCGGCGCAGAGCACTGCGATAACACGGCATTGCATGGCTAACCCCCCAATTGGTCTGAAAAACGAGGATGGACGACGTTGTACGCCGCCCATCGCGGTTGCGGTTTAATTCGCCGCTGCCAGCGCCTGATCGATGTCGGCGACGATGTCGTCGATATGCTCGATGCCGATGGACAAGCGGATCATGTCCGCCTTCACCCCGGCTTTGGCCATTTCCTCCGCGCCAAGCTGGCGGTGGGTAGTGGTGGCAGGATGGCAGGCCAGCGACTTGGCGTCGCCGATATTCACCAGACGGGTAATCAGCTTCAGGGCGTCGATGAACTTCGCGCCGGCTTCCGGCCCGCCCTGGATGCCGAAGGAGAGAATGCTCGATGCCCGTCCGCCCATGTATTTGTCGACCAGCGGCTTGCTGGGGCTATCGTCCAGACCCGCGTACTGCACCCACGAGACGTTGGGCTGGCTCTTGAGATGGCGGGCGACCGTCATGGCGTTTTCGCAATGGCGATCCATGCGGATCGGTAGGGTTTCGATGCCTTGCAGGATCAGGAAGGCGTTGAACGGCGACAGCGCCGCGCCCATGTTGCGCAACGGCACCACCCGCGCCCGTCCGATATAGGCCGCCGCGCCGAGGGCTTCGGTGTACACCACGCCGTGGTAGGACACGTCCGGCTCGTTGAGGCGGCGGAACTTGTCCTTGTGCTGCGCCCAGGGAAATTTGCCGGAATCGACGATGATCCCGCCGATGCTGTTGCCGTGGCCGCCCATGTACTTGGTGAGCGCATGCACCACGATGTCCGCACCGTGCTCGAAGGGGCGACACAGGTAAGGTGTCGGCACGGTGTTGTCGACGATCAGGGGGATGCCGTGGGCGTGGGCCAGTTCGGCCAGCGCGCCGATGTCCACCACGTTGCCCAGCGGGTTGCCGATGGACTCGCAGAAAATTGCCTTGGTCTTGGCATCGATCAGCTTCTCGAAGCTGGAAATGTCGTTGTAATCGGCGAAGCGCGCTTCAATCGCGTATTGCGGCAGGGTATGGGCGAACAGGTTATAGGTGCCGCCGTACAGGGTGCTGGAAGTGACGATGTTGTCGCCGGCCTCGGTGATGGTCATAATCGCATAGGTAATCGCGGCCATCCCGGACGCCAGGGCCAGAGCGCCGATCCCGCCTTCCAGCTCGGCGACGCGCTTTTCCAGCACGTCGTTGGTGGGGTTCATGATGCGGGTGTAGATGTTGCCGGCGACTTTCAGGTCGAAGAGATCCGCGCCATGTTGGGTGCTGTCGAAGGAATACGAGGTAGTCTGGTAAATCGGCACCGCAACTGCGTGAGTAGTGGGTTCCGGTACGTAGCCGCCGTGTACGGCAATGGTTTCGAATTTCATGCGCTCTCCTCTATCATTGTTGGAACGAAACACTGGAATATTAACATTGAAGTCCGTCCTTTTGCGGGTTTGCCTCCTCCTGCTGGGCGCCGCGCCGGCTGGCGCCGCGCCGCCCACCACCTTCCTGCCGGTAATCGGCGGCGGCGTACTGTGCCGCGACCAGACCGAGCACCGCTATTTCCGCGAATATCTCACCCAGTCCTTCAAGAAATCCTATAAAACCGAAGGCGAAGCCTACTGGTACAAGCCGGAAAAAGGCCAGACCCTGTTCGGCGGTGAAGTGGTCGATATCTTCGTCAGTGTCGAGGAAAGCCGCTACGGTTTCATCGGCGTGGTGTTCAAGGACAAGTTCGAGGATATGCGGAAGAAACTCCTGGAACAGCAAAGCGTCCGCTTCGAGTCCTACGACGGCCCCGACGTACTGCGCTCTCCGGAAGGCGCTTTTCTGATCCGCTACGACACCAAGCAAAGCAAGCTGTACTGCGCCCGCCACCGCATCGACCCGTGGCGCGGCGAAGTCGAACCGCCGAATACCCAACGGCAGAAGCTCAAACTGACGCCGCCGTTGCCGTTGCGCTGATCGAGAGGATCTTCCGGGATGCTTTCCTCAGACCATCCTCGGCTATACTGGTAACTCCCTGAACCCCGACGTTTTCCCCAATGCCTGCTGCCCGCCTCATCGCCTGTCACGATTGCGATCTGCTGCAACGCGAGGTGCCGTTGCCGGCGGGCGGCGTGGCCACCTGCTCGCGTTGCGGGGCGGTGCTCTACCGCAATTCGCGGGGGGGCCGCCAGACCGCGCTGGCATTGACGCTCACGGCGGCACTGCTGTTCGCGATTTCCAACCTGTATCCCCTGGTCAGCATCGAGAGTCAGGGCAACCGCCATGCGACAACCCTGTTCGGGGCGGTGCTGACCTTGTGGCACGAACATTCGGCCTTGATCGCCGCGCTGGTGTTCGTCACCACCCTGCTGATCCCGGCCCTGGAGTTGCTCAACATGGCGGTCCTGCTCGCGGTGCCGCGCCCTTCGGCGGCGCTGCTGCGCATCACCCTGGCGGTACAGCCGTGGGCGATGGTGGAGGTGTTCATGTTGGGGGTATTGGTGTCGGTGGCCAAGCTGGCACACCTGGCCACCATCGTGCCGGGGGTGGCGCTATGGTCGTTCGGCGCCTTGACCCTGCTGTTCGCGGCGTTGACGGCGACCTTCAACCCCCATGAGTTGTGGCGTAGCGTGCCGGTGGCGAATAGTCATGCCGGTTCGTGAAGTGAGCGCCGCCTCGCTGGGTCTGTGCGGCTGCCATGCTTGCGGGCTGGTGTCGCGCCCGCAGGCGGAAGGCGCGCGCTGCCCGCGTTGCGGGACGGCGCTCCATGCCCGCAAATCGGGCAGCTTGGGGCGGACCTGGGCACTGCTGATCGCCGCATTTATCCTGTTCATTCCCGCCAACCTGCTGCCGGTGATGGAAACCGGTTCGCTATTCGGCACCCAGCAAGACACCATCCTGAGCGGCGTGGTGTACCTGTGGACCAGCGGTTCCTGGCCGCTCGCGGTAGTGGTGTTCGTCGCCAGCATCGTGGTGCCGTTGTTCAAGCTGCTGTTCCTCAGCCTGCTCGCACTATCCGTGCAATGGCACTGGGATTGGCGGCCCCGCGCCCGCACCCGGCTGTACCGGATGATCGAGTTCATCGGGCGCTGGTCGATGCTCGACATCTACGTCGTCACCTTGCTGTCCGCGCTGGTGCGCCTGCAATCGCTGGCGACCATCCATGCCGGGCCGGGGGCGATGGCGTTCGGGACGGTGGTGGTGTTGACCATGCTCGCTTCGATGGCCTTCGATCCCCGCCTGATCTGGGATGCCGTAAAAAAGGAAAATCATGTCTGAACCCACTCTCCCGCCGAATTTCGAGGATATCCCCGAAGCGCGCGTCACCACGCGGCGCAGCCGCCTCCCCCAACTGGTATGGATCGTCCCGCTGGTGGCGGCGTTGATCGGGATATGGCTGGCAGTAAACACCCTCGCCCAGCAAGGGCCGACGGTGGTCATCAGTTTTCTCACCGCCGAAGGGCTGGAACCCGGCAAAACCCGCATCCGCTACAAGGACGTGGATATCGGCGAGGTGAAAAGCATCACGCTGTCGCCGGATCGCAGCCGGGTGCTGGTCACCGCGCAACTGGTGAAGCAGGCGGAAAGTTTCCTGGTCGCCGATACGCGCTTCTGGGTGGTGCGTCCGCGAATTTCCGGAGGCAAGGTTTCGGGGTTCGGCACGCTGCTGTCGGGAGCCTATATCGGCGTCGATGTCGGCAAATCGGACGAGCCGAAAAGCCAGTTCGCCGGACTGGAAGTCGCGCCCATCCTCACCGATGGGCTGGCAGGGCGGCGCTTCGTCCTCAACGCCGGCGACGCGGGCTCGCTGGACGTCGGCTCACCCGTGTATTTCCGGCGCATCCAGGTCGGCGAGGTGATCGCCCAGGGGCTAGACAAGACTGGCGGCAAAGTCACCGTGACGATATTCGTCCACGCTCCCTACGACCGCAATGTCACGCTCCGCACCCGCTTCTGGAACGCCAGCGGGGTCGACATCTCTCTCGACGCCAACGGGGTGCGCGTCCAGTCTCAGTCGCTGGCCGCACTGATGCTCGGCGGCGTCGCCTTCGAGACCCCCGACGAAAATGAAAGCAAGGAGTCCGCGCCTCCCAACTGCGTTTTCACCCTCTACGGCGACCGCGCCCAGGCGCTCAAGGCGCCCGACGGCCAACCCCTGATTCTCACCCTGTATTTTGAAGACAGCCTGCGCGGGCTGTCGGTCGGCGCCCCGGTGGATTTTCGCGGCATCGTGGTGGGCGAAGTGCTGTCGGTAGGGGTGGAATACGACCAGGCCCGCGAATGGTTTCATTTCCCGGTACGCATCGCCCTGTATCCGGAGCGCATCCGCTTGCACCTCAGGCACGGCGAGAAGGACGGCGACATCGTCAAGCGAGTCCGTTACGGCCTGCTGAAGGCCATCAACGAACGGGGTTTCCGCGCCCAGTTGCACACCGGCAATCTGCTCACCGGCCAGCTCTTCATCGCCCTGGATTTCTTCCCGGATGCGCGAAAAACTCACGTCTCCTGGGACCAGCCCCCGCTGGAACTGCCTACCCAGCGCGGCAACCTGGAAGAACTGCAGGTTTCGCTGAACAAGGTGCTCAAAGCCCTCGAAAAAATTCCCTTCACCGATCTCGTTCAAGATATGCGCGGGGTTCTGGGAACGCTCGACCATACGCTCAAGGGCGTCGAAAAACTGGTGCAGCGCGTCGACGGCGAAACCCTCCCCGAAACGGGCGCGGCAATCCGCGACCTGCGGCGCACCCTGGAAGCGGTGGAGCGCACCCTGGCGACGGATTCCCCGCTGCGCCTCGACGTGCACAACGCCATGCATGAAATCGAGCGGGCCGCCCAATCGTTCCGCGCCCTCACCGACACCCTGGAAAAACAACCCGAAGCCCTGTTGCGCGGCAAGAAGGAAGATCAGCCATGAAAAGCCTCGTCATTTCCCTGTTTTTTTCGGTGCTGCTGGGCGCCTGCGCCGGCACGCCGAAAATCAGCTATTTCGTCCTGGACGCCCCCGCCCTACCCGCGGCAAGCGTCGCCCAGGACGCGCGGACCCCCAGCATCCTGATTACCTCGGTCACCCTTCCCGACCTGGTGGATCGTCCCCAAATGGTGGTGCGCAGCGGCGCCAACCGCGTGGAAATTCTCGATGCCAGCCGCTGGGCGCAGCCCCTCAAGAGCGAGGTGGCGCGGGTGCTGGCGGCATGTCTGGGGCGCGAGGTGGGAACCGCGAAAGTCTTCCTGCACGGTCAGGGGATGAGCGACGCGGCGGATTACCGGGTAACGCTGGACATCCAGCGTTTCGACTCGGAGCCGGGCGTGGCCGCCACCATCGAGGCGCTGTGGACGGTGCGGCACAAGGGCGCGGCACTGCCGCAGACCGGCCGCTCCGCGATACGCGAGGCGGTAGCGGACGACGGCCCGGCGGCACTCGCCGCCGCCCACGGCAGGGCCTTGCAACAACTCGGCAAGGATATCGCCGCAGCATTGCGTTGAACGCGAGGCAGGCCGGGAAAAGCAGTGCTATAAAAACAGTACCCTCCCAATTGGACAAAACCCTTTCAGGGAGCGGTTGAAGTGAGGGGAGAAGGAAAAAAATGGGGTTCCTGAAGCAGTTGCTCGGATTGGAGCAGGACAAGGAAATACCGGGCCTGGCAGCCGCGATCGAACGGGCGGTGAACCGGGTTGAACCCCATCTCAAACAGATTGGCGGCTACCCCCGGATTTTTCGCAAGTCCATCGCCGCCGCGCTGGAATACTCGCGCCACCTCGCGGCAAGCGTGCCCGGCCCGATCGATATCAATCGCACGACCTACGTCAAAAGTCACTTCGTACACGCCCTGTTTCCCTCGGTGGACTTTATCCAGGAAGCGTTATGCGCCAGCCAGTCCATGCGCGATTTTCACGGCAACCATCCGCTCGCCGGCAATGTCTACGCCTTGATGGGGATGCGGCGCTGGGAAAAAACCGCGCTGGGCATGGAACTCCTGGGGGATGTCGTGCACCGCGACGTCCTGCAAAACATGGTGTATTTCACCAGCCACACCGTGGAAAATCCCTCGCTCAGCGAGGAAGAAACCCGGGAAATGGTGGCCTGGAGTTTTTTCGACAAGTTGATCGACCTGGTGGCGAAGAGGATCGAAGCGCGCAAACAGCAAAAAACCGACCTTCTCCGCGAGAAGGATTGGCTCGCGGCGCGCCTCCACGAGGCCACCGACGAAACCCGACCGGCGCTGACCGAGGAAATGACCAAGCTCCTCGGCCAAACCCAGCAGGTCGTCGCGGCGCTGGATTTAGGCTGTTACGCCAAGGATTTCGAAGCGGTGCTGCTCGATCCCGCGCAATATCTGCGCATCGAGCAGACGTCCATGTACCTCGACGACATGGGAGTACGGCGCGAATCGGGCGAAGGCGCACCGGGAGAAGTGGTGGAATTCAACGATCTGATCGGTTTCGACCGGCGCCAATGGACGGTGACGCTGGTGCACTGCTCCGACATCCACGTCGAGACCTACGCCGAAAGGCTGGACGCCGCCTACCGCCGGCTCGCCATCTGAGAGCCAAGCGGCGATACGCTCGTCAGGCGGCGTCGTTGCCGTCGTCGCCCTCGGGCTGAGGGCGTTTCTTTTTCAGGCCGGTCTGGCCCAGGGGAATCACCGTGGCGGTGCGCGGTTCGTCGGCAAAAACCGGACGCAGGGGGCTTTCGTTGTAAAGCTCGGCCTCGCGCACGGAAATCAGCGCGAAACACCCCTTGATATCCTCGATGGTCTGATCCGAGAGGGGATGCAGCATCCCCGGCTTGGGGGTGGTGTCCTTGACGATGCTGGAGAGCACCTTGCGCATCACGCGCAGGATGCGCTGCTCCTTGGTGAGGTTGTCTTCGCTCATGCCGCGACCTCGTAACCGGCATCGTTGATCGCCGCTTTCAATTGGTCGGGTTGCACTTTGGCGCTATCGAACTCGATCACCACTTTGCCGCCTTCCAGGGTGATATCCACCTTGGCGACGCCATCCAGCGGTTCCAGGACGTTTTTCACGCTGCTCACGCAGCCCATGCAGCTCATACCCGTGACGGTAAGATTGAGGGTTTCCATATTTTCTCCGTATAAAATCATTCGGGCTTCCAACGCCTGAGCAGCAGCGAATTGCTGACCACCGAGACCGAGCTCATCGCCATCGCCGCCCCGGCAATGACCGGACTCAGCAGGCCGAGGGCCGCCAGCGGAATGCCGAGCACATTATAGATGAATGCGAAAAACAAGTTCTGGCGAATCTTGGACAGGGTGGAACGGGAAAGTTGCACGGCATGGGCGACGCTCAGCATGTCGTTGCGCATCAGGGTGATGTCTGCGGCCTCGATGGCCACGTCCGAACCGCTCCCCACCGCAAAGCCGATATCGGCGGCGGCCAGGGCTGGGGCGTCGTTGATACCGTCGCCGGCCATCCCGACGATATGCCCTGCGGCCTTGAGCTTTTCCACTTGCGCCGCCTTGTCCTGCGGCAATACTTCGGCGAGATAGCGGGTAATCCCGGCTTGGGCCGCGATAGCCGCGGCAGTCGCGGCGTTGTCGCCGGTCAGCATCACCACCTCGACCCCCATCGCGCGCAGGGCCGCAATCGCCTGTTTCGAGGTGGGGCGCAGGGTATCGGCGATCGCCAGCCAGCCCACTGCTTGGCCGGCCCGCGCCACGCCGATCACGGTCTTGCCCTGAGCCTGCCAGCCGCCGATTTGCGCAGCGTCGCCGCTAATGCCATGTTCCGCGAGAAAGGTGGGAGACCCCAGCAAACAGGGTTGCCCGCCCACCTCGCCGGTCACCCCCTTGCCGGCGGCATTGGCGAAGTGCTCCACCGTCTCGGGCACGAGACCGGCCTCTTTCGCCCGCGCCAGGACGGCCAGGGCAAGCGGGTGTTGCGAGCCTTGTTCAAGCGTGGCGGCGAGTTGCAGCAGGGCTTTATCGCCATCCTCCGCGGCAGGCAGAACATCGGTAACCGCGGGCTTGCCTGCAGTCAGGGTGCCGGTTTTATCGACGATCAGGGTATGCAGCTTGCCGGCGCGTTCCAGGGCTGCGGCGTTTTTCACCAGAACCCCGAAAAACGCCCCGCGCCCCACCCCGACCATGATCGCGGTCGGAGTCGCCAGGCCCAGCGCGCACGGGCAGGCGATCACCAGCACCGCCACGGCGTTGATGAGCGCCACGGTGAAATCGCCGCCCAGCCACCACCACAAAACGAAAGTAACGGCGCTGAGGGACACCACCACCGGCACGAAGATTCCGGAAATTTGGTCGGCAAGACGCTGGATCGGTGCTTTCGAGCCCTGCGCCTGCTCGACCAGGCGGATGATCCCGGCCAGCGCGGTATGCGACCCCACCCCAGTGGCACGGCATTTGAGCATCCCCTGCTGGTTGTGAGTGGCGGCATAAACCTTGGCGCCGGCCGCCTTGCCAACCGGCAGGCTTTCTCCGGTGAGCAGGGATTCGTCGATGCTGGAATCGCCCTCGACCACCTCGCCGTCCACCGGCACGCTCTCGCCGGCCCGCACCACGAACACGTCGCCGACCCGCATCTCCTCGACCGCCACTTCGGCAAGCTGGCCGTCGCGCTCCACCCAGGCGGTCTTCGGTTGCAGCTTGATGAGTTCCTCGATGGCCGCCGAGGTCCGCGCCTTGGCGCGCGCCTCCAGGAGCTTGCCGAGCAGTACCAGGGTAATGACGGCGGCGCCGGCTTCGAAATAGATATGTTGATCCAGTCCCCACAGCGTGACCACCGCGCTCAAGCCGTATGCCATCGAGGTGCCCAGCGCCACCAGCACGTCCATGTTGGCTCCGCCGCCACGCAGGGCATGCCACGCCCCCACGTAAAAACGCTTGCCGGCCCAGAACTGCACCGGCGTCGCCAGCGCCATTTGCAGCCATAGCGGCAGCATGACGGCATGGTTGCCGAAGAACATCCCGACCATCTGCGCCACCAGCGGAATGGAAAGTGCTGCGGCAATCCAGAAGCGCGTCAACTCCTTGCGATAGGCCGCCGCGCGGCGCTGTTTTTCCTCCTCGCGCCCGGCGGCAACCGCTTCATGGGCACGATAACCGGCCTTGCCGACCGCCTCGATCACCTGCTCCAGCGTGGATGTTCCCGGTGCCAGCGTCACCCGCGCCTTCTCGGCGGCAAAATTGACCAGCGCCTCCACCCCGTCAAGCTTGTTCAACACCTTCTCGATGCGCGTCGCGCAGGCCGCGCAGGTCATGCCTTCCAGTTCCAGTTCGAGCTGTTTCGGCGGCACTTTGAAACCGGCCTTGTGGATGGTCTGAATCAGCACGGCAGGGCTGGCCTGGGCCTCGTCGTAGTCGATCTGCGCCTTTTCGGCGGCCAGATTGATCCCCGCCACCACGCCCGGCAGGCGGTTGAGCATTTTCTCCAGGCGCGACGAACAGGCCGCACACGTCATTCCTTCAACAGGTAACTCGATGCGAGAACTCATGGTTTCACCAGCTTAGATATCTCCGTGTTGCCGGCGCGGGCCGCCAATTCCTCAGCGGTAAAACCCGCGCCACCCTTCAGGCTTCGATCCGCCCCCGCCGCCAGAAGTTTCGCCACCACGCCGATATGCCCGTTACGCGCCGCCAGCATCAAGGGCGTCAAACCATTCGCCGTCACCCCGTTCACCGCCGCGCCATTCGCCAGCAACTTCCCGACGATCTCGGCATGTCCGGCGAAAGCCGCATAGGTCAACGGCGTCCACCCCTGGCGGTTGGCCTCACCGATATCCGTACCGCTCTTGAGCAGAACGTCCACACACTGGCTCCGCCCGAAAAACGCCGCCAGCATCAGCGCCGTCTCGCCAAGCGGGTTGCGCAAATAGGATTTCGCCCGGTTTTCCAGCAACACCGTCACCACCTCGTGATTGTCGTCAGCCCGCACCGCCTGGAGCAACGGTGTTTCGCCACGCTCGTCGCGCAGGTTCGGATCGGCTCCGCGCTTCAGCCAGGCCTGCACCTCACGTACATTGCCGTTGCGCACGGCAATCAGGAAATCGTCGAAAAACATGTCCGTGCCGGCAAAAACCGGTGCCGAGGCGGCCCACACCGCCAGCCCGGAGAAAAAAAACACAAGAAAACGCAACCGAGAAAAAAACATAACCCGCTAATCCAATTGAATTCACGTCGTAGGACACGACAAAAATAGTTAGAAAATGTTGACCCCAAAGGCCAAAGTGCGTACTATACGCACCTTCTTCATTCCCTGATAGCTCAGTCGGTAGAGCGACGGACTGTTAATCCGCAGGTCCCTGGTTCGAGTCCAGGTCGGGGAGCCAGATAAAATTCACACATAGCCATCCTTCGGGGTGGCTTTTGTGTTTTCCGGGGTTCAATATTGCGAAAGTCCGGCGGTCGGGACCAACAAGGCCCAAGACATCCACATCATTCAATGTGCCCTTAATCCCTCTTTCATTGGCCTCGCATGACATCACATCACACCCGTCTCCGTATCAAATTCAGCGATGTTGCCATCGGTCAGCATTTCTATGACCCAATCAGCGCCGAGTATTTTGTGAAACAGAGCGATACCATGGCGGCCATGGTAACCGGGATTGGCGATGGCACGATCCCGGACGAATTTGAAGCCGACGACATCGTGGGCATCGACCAGTAACCTGGCGGAGATTTACCGCTCAGCTTCAGGTTTATTTGGCCGCGTCAGGCTTCAATTCTTCCCGGCAATGCCATAAAAAATACGCTCAGGGCTTGTTGCGGCGCCTGGATGAGGGGAGCTGCTGCCGGCCCTGAACCAGATCCTTCTTGGGAATCCAGACAGGCTTGAGCTTGGGTTTGGACGTCAGCAGGCTTCTGACCGGGCTAATGCTGGCCGCCCTGAACTCCTTTACCGCGACAAGAAGTTGCTCCTCGCCGACATGGCTAGCAGGGTAAACGTCCTTGCACTCGTAATTGGCGAGATGCTCCATGATGCGGGACAGCATCTTTTCGTTGTCGTCTTTCTTGCGCCGGCTCGACAGCATCTCCTGCGCATCGACCGAGAGCGTATAACCGCCATCGATACCGACAATCAGGCCGCAAGCCGTCAGCCGCGCGAACGCATCGGATAACAAAGGTACGGCGGGAATCGTTCCCTGCGCTAGAGAGGTCGCGGTAACGATTTCGACCAGATCGGCAGGCCGCCGCTTCGCGGCGACGGACAGGGACATGATAAGAATGGCATCAACATCGTGGACTGGGTGCATCGTGAACCTTTACGCAATAAGAAAACGCCCAAATCGGACGCGAAGGCGAGAGTGTAATGGATTCAACGAAATGAAGGAAAAAGCTTGTCGCGGCGGCTGATTGCGCGCCATTGCATCAGAACGGCTTTTTCTTAACCGGCCGCGCCCTCTTTTCGCGTCCTAATGGACGATCCGGGTTGAAGCGGGTAAAGCCCGAAAGGCTTTCTAGCGCGCCTTCGCCGAGCCAGGATGATGCGGGTCGAACGCCGCAATCCAATGCTTCACCGTGGTGTATTCGTAGCGTTGCCCCCCGCACATATTCTGGATTTCCATACTCAGCACCACGTCCTTGAGCGACATGTCGGGGTGTTTCGACCAAATCCATATGGCAATCTGCTGACAGGCCATCTTGGCGCGGTGATCCCTGTCGATGAAGATTCTTCGCTGCAACGTCGATTTGGCGAGGGACGGAAGGTCGCCGGGAGGCTCGTTGTCGGGCCATTCATGTTCCACTCCCCAGCCGGGTGGAAACCAGAATTCAGGAAGCGGAATCTTGTGATGCTCGCACCAAGCGAAAAAAGCAAGGCGATCGACAACGGCCCATTTCACGAGTTTTCGGTCGATGGTTCGTCCCGCCACGCAGGCTTCTATGGCGGGAAGCCAGTGCTGGATGTGCAGCGTGGCTTCTACGGGATCGTGGCCGTGATATTTCTCCATGCGCAAGGTGAGGCATTCCAGCCGGGATTCGTATATCTCTTGAATCAGCGTGCGGAAATGGTCACGTACCGGCAGCGGAATGCGCAACCAAAGCTTGCAGGGATCATGGCCGGCCCAGCGGAACCCGATTTCCCAGACGGAGAGTTGTTCAGTCAAGAGCGGCATGGCAGTCCTTTGTGTGGGGCAGAATGGGAAACCTCGATTCGTGCCACGGCAACGCCCGCTCGTACCCGGTGCTTCCCTTTCCTCTGGGCGCGGTCTGCTTGTGGCGGGAATCGAGAAAAATGCAGCCCCCTCTAGTTCCATTCTATACCACGGCAAAACGTCCGTAACGAACCTCCAGGCGCGAGCCGTTCGCCGTGCATGGATTCTTTGGTGTTGTCGTTGCCGCTCTGTGGTAAAACCCGCGAACGACCAAGACGAACTGAATCGCTATCTATCCTATCCAGATTGCGAAAAATGCTGTTTCCGGTTTTCTGGGATGTAAATGTTTCTCTTGAGGTGAACCTGTTTCGATTCCCGCTTCTATAATGGGCGAGTCGCGCCCCCATGTCACCGCTAATCACCCCGCCCAGACGCCCGCTCATTTTTTCCCATGACCCAAGACACCCTTCTTCCCCTCAGCAAGTTTATCGGCGCGAAATTTTCCCTCAGCGACGCCTCGCCGGATTTCGCCCTGGATGATGATGAAGCCGAGTTCATGCTGGAAATCCTGAAAGAAGTCGATTGGTCAGAACCGGTTTGCCTATTCGGGAAATACACCATTCATCAGCACAGCGCCTGGACGGACGGCGGGAATGTGGGGATTTTCGACGGCGACGACATCGTGGGATTTTATGAAGGCCCCAACCTGTGGGTCGATCCCCGCTACCGCCGGCTCGGGCTGGCCGTTCCGCTGATCCTGTCCGCCGCCAAACTGAGGGGGGGCAGCGTTTTGCCCCGCGACTTCGATACCCAGGGCTATTCGCCCGCCGGCCTGCTGGCGCACACTGTGGCACACCTGCAAACCCTGCTATGCGCCATAAAACAAGGCGAGTCCATCCCCGACGAAGTATTGCGTGAATACAATATTCACGACGCCCATGCTTTCATAAGTATGTTCGGCGCCAAGGCCATCGAAGAGTTGACCTGCTGTAAACCGCTGAAGGCGTAAACAGGTCGAACCAGCGCCACTCAGGCAAAGTCGTATTCCAGTTCTTCCGCGGGATGGCTGTTCTGTTCGTGAAGGAGCGCTGCAATCACTGCCATCAGCTTGCAGCCATCCTGCTCGATGCGTCCTTCGCTTATCGCTCTTTGGCTTTCCAAGGCAACCCGAATAATCTCACGCACCTCGTCGGGAAAGTCCCGATTGTCGAATTCGTTCATGACAACCTCCATTAAGGCGACGACCAAGTTCACTTGATCAGCAGCAAGAATTGGGCCTCGTTTCCCAGGCCATCCCACTCCTCTCAAGGCATTTATCGGCCTCGCCGGACGTATCTACAGGAATTGGGGATGCGGATTTTCGTGTGTGAGCGGGCACCCGACCAAATCGGCGGCGGCAAAAATTTCCGACTCACGATGGGTGACGCGGCGCGTTTGCGGGAGGTGCCCTACCTGACCTGCTATAGGCGTACCGGAGTGACGCCTGTGCAGTTCAATCCTTTTTCTTGATCCGCTCCGCAAGCCCGGCGAAGGGATTGAAGGTTGCCGGTGCGATCGTCATTCCAGGATCGGTTCGTCCTGCGGAATCGAGTTGTCGGGCATGCTCGTTTTCGTGGCAATAGATGCACAGCAGTTCCCAATTGCTCCCATCGGGCGGATTATTGCTGTGGTTGTGGTCTTTGTGGTGGACGGTCAACTCCTTCAAGCGCACCCCGGAGAAATCGCGTCCGCAACGAGTGCACACCCACGGGAAGAGCTTGAGTGCCTGCTCCCGGTAGGATTTTTCCAACGAATTGCCAGCCATTCCAAGAATCTCCTGATTTATCGCCTGATAGGATGAGTATGCATGACTCTTTCATGTGCCGGCAACCACCTTCGCCGACGGCCCCGCTCAGCCGGCGTGCCTTCCGGATACTTCCTCGACCAGCAAGTCGAGCAGGAGGTTGATGCTCAACGGCTTGATCAGGTGGCGGTTGCAGCCGGCCTCCAGGGCCGCCACCTTGGTTTCCTCGTCGCCATACCCGGTCACCGCCATCAGAAACAACTCGCGTCCTTCCGGTAACCGGCGCAACTGCTTTGCCGTCTCGAAGCCATCCATGCCCACCAGGCCGATATCCAGCAACACGGCCTGCGGCCGAAACCCCCGGACCATCTCCAAGGCAGTGTGGCCATCGTGAGCGACGCGCACTTCGTGGCCTTCGATCTCCAGCAGCATTGCGGTACTGTCGGCCACTGCCGCATCGTCATCCACTACCAGCACCCGGATGGCTTGAACTGGGCGTTGGTTTCCCTGCTTCGGCGCTGGCGGTAGAGCATGGGGTGGAGCCGCAGTCGGCAAGCGGATGATGAAGGTCGCCCCGCGGCTCGGCCCGTCGCTGTACGCCGCCACGCTCCCACCATGCATTTCGACCAACTGCTGAACCAGTGTGAGACCGATACCCAACCCGCCCAGCGAGCGGTCGAGATTGCGCTCGCCCTGCTGGAACAATTCGAATATGTGGGGCAACAGTTCTGCCGGAATGCCCATCCCGTTGTCTAGAACCTTGATCTCGATTTCCTGCCCATCCAGACGCGCCTCGAACTCGATCTTGCCGCCGTCAGTATTGTATTTGGCGGCGTTGTCGAGCAGATTTACCAGCACCTGGGTAAGGCGCACCGGATCGACCTCAAGCCAGACCGGCGCATCGGGCAGACGAACGGCGAGCTGGTGCCGCTTGTTCTCGATCAGGGGGCGGGCCGCTTCCAGGGCCTGTTTCGCCAAGGTGGAAAACTCGACATTTTTCTTCTTGAGAACGACCTTGCCGCGCACGATACGGGAAATATCCAGCAGATCGTCGACTAGGAAAGAAAGGTGGGCCACTTGCCCCTCGATGGTTTCCCGCGCCCATTTGACACGGGGTTCCGCCAGGTCCAACTGGCCCAGGACGTGAGCGGCGTTGCGAATCGGCGCCAGGGGATTGCGCAGTTCGTGAGCCAGCATGGCCAAAAACTCGTCCTTGCGGCGCGCGGCATCGCGCAATACCAACTCAGCCTGCTTGCGCTCCGTCACGTCGCGCGAAACGGCTAACAGTCGCTCGACTTTCCCATCCCCCCCAAGGATCGGCGTAATGGCCACGTCCCACCACTTGGGCATGCCTTTCTCGGACGGGCAATAGGCCTGAAACTGTCCGAGTTCGCCGGACTGTGCCAGGGCGATGGCGTTGCGCACGGATGGCTGGTCTTCCTCCCGCCAGAAACCGATCCAACTGCCGTTTATGTAGCATCTGACGTCGGCGATCTCCAACAACCGCTGCCCGCCCTCGCTCATGGACAGCAAGTTGCCCGCTAAATCCAGCACCTTGATGCAGTCGGCGCTGCTGGCGATAATGCGCCGATTCAATTCCTCGCTTTCGCGCAGCTTGTTCTCAGCCTGTTTGCGCTCGGTAATATCCGAGAAGATCACTGCAAACTGCCGTTCCTTGGTGCGATACGCAAAAAGCTCAAAGTGCCGGTTTAGCGCAGTGGAGTATTTGTCGAATTTCACCGGCCGACCGGTCAAGGCGGCTTCACCGAAACGACTAACCCAAACCGGGTCGCTGCCGGGAAATACATGGTAATGGGTCTTCCCCACGACCTCATCGCGCTTTAGCCCCGTCAGCCGCTCGAAGGCAGGATTGACTTTCAGGAAGCGATAGTCACGGGGCTGGCCCATCTCGTCGCAGAGGAGCTCGCTGAGGATGAACCCCTCGGACATGCTGGAAAACAGCGATTGGTAGCGTTCGCTGCTGGCGCGCAACGCCTCCTCGGCTTCCTTGCGCTTGGTGATGTCGTGGGAAATTCCGATAATGCCGACGATATCGCCGTGGACATCCCGATAAGGCGTCTTGATCGACAGGAGAATGCGCTCTCCTTCCGCTGATCGAACAACCACCTCGTTCTCTTTGGTATCTCCTGACTCCATGACGCACCGGTCGTTTTCCATCATCATCCGGCCGACGGCGGGATCGTCGAAAATTTCCACAGGGGTCTTGCCCAGCACCTTTTCCTCTGATTTTCCGGTTACTCGCAACGCCGCCGGATTAATCAGCAAAATCCGCGAATCCCGGTCCTTGATGTAGATCGGATCGGGGGTGTTATCGGTAATGGTCCGTAGCAGTGCCTCGCTACGGCGCAACTCGTGTTCGACCCGCTTGAGTTCGCTGATCTCCTGGGTGGTTCCGAATCCGCCGAGAAGATTGCCTACCCTATCGAATTCCAGTTCAGCTCTCTCGCGCACCCATTTGACTTCGCCATCCACCACCAGCCGGTGCTCGATGTCATAAGGCGCGCCTTGAAGGGCCGCCTGCCACATCCGGTTCACGTATTCACGGTCCTCGGGATGGACGACCGCCAAAAATATTTCGTAGGTCAGCGGCGTTCCCTTGGCAATCCCGAAAATCCGGTGGTTCTCGTCGGACCACAGCAATTCGTTACGGCGGATGTCCAGGCGCCAACTGCCAATATGGCCGACGGCCTGGGCACGCTTCAAATCCCGCTGGGTAGCGAGCAACTTCTCGGCTGCCTGCTTGTGGTCCGTGATATCGCGGACCGCGGTAAAACGTTGCGCCGGGTTGGAAGGGCTGGTCTTGCTGTGGGCTTCGACGGTAATCAGCGTACCGTCCTTGCGCAGCAAGGCATGTTCCAAATAATGCACATCGCACCCGAGGCGGATGTTCTCCAGAACCTGTTCGCGGTCGGCGGGAGCAACCAGTTCCAGAACCGCCATCCCCTTCAACTCCTGAACCGGATATCCCGTCAGGCGGGCGAACTGCTCGTTGCAGTCGACGATCTTGCCATTCTCGCTGATGGCAATGCCTTCGAAGGTGATTTCCGCGAAACGCGCCAGGCGCTCCCGGCTTTCTCGTAGAGCCAATTCGGCTTGGCGCGCCACGCTTCGTATGATTTCCCATTCCGCGCCTTGCTTGATCAGCGCGAACTCGTGATTGGCGAGGACGTCGAGAATTTCCCGCAGGCCGCATTTCTCCAGGGAGTACGTGCACAGCGCCAACACCGGCATGTTCCCAAGCACGTTATGGACGGTATTCTCATAGTGCTTGAAGTTTTCCCAAATCGCCTCTTCCAGCCAGAAGGTATTACCGGTCAGTCGCAGCCCCTCGAACCCGCGTCGGCGCGCATTGGCCAGTTTGCCAAGCCAGCCCTGCAGCACGGCTTCGGCGTCGAAGGTGCCGGTCGCCGTATACCACTGGCGATAATCGAGGATTTCAATCTGCCCCCGGGCGATGCGTTCATCCAGGTCGGGCACCCTCATGCCAAGTGCCTCTCGGGCTTGCGCCACCTGTAGCGGCTCGGAGGTCACCCACATGCAGAACTCGTTTGCCGCCAGCCCTTCCCGGAAATAGGGAACCAGGGTGTCGAGCAAATCCTCGCCAGTGGCGTAAAACTGGCAAAAATGCGTCCCCCACGGCAAGGCACCAACGGAATCTAGCCCGGATTGGCGGAGGTATCCAGGTTCCTCTTGGTTGATCGTGTCGTTCGCGAGAAAGCTGTCTGGACTGCGAAGGTCGTTCATGCAATGCACTCCTCCTGGTTGCTCCGCCATTTTGGAAATTCCTGGCGTGCTATTTATACCTTGGTGATATTACTGGACTTTTATCGAGCCAGTCAAAGAGCCGGGCAATTCATGCGACAACGGAAAACACCGCGTGGAAACAGTCGTTGGAAAAGGGGCGTCCATCGAGTTCCATATAACGACTGCTTCAGAAAGGCTACAAACCGGGTTCATGAAAAATAATTCCAGACCGAATTCTTCCAAAAAATCAATGTCAGCTAGCGGCATCGCCGCAAGACCCCAGGGATAACAAGGTAAATCCGGTCGATTGGCAGCCGATGTTAAGAACATAAAGCCTGGAGAAAAAAGATGGAACTACACGTAACCTTGCTTATCGCGTTCGGTGTGCCCGTTTTGTGGTGGCTGCTGACCCGCCCTTAATTGCCCGGGTGTAGCCTTGCGCGTGGCGCATGACCCAAACATTCTGAAAACCCCATAACTCTGGGGTTCAAGAAGCACGCTTGCCGCAAACCCGCCAAGGAATTGCCGGAATGTATTGCCGGCAGCGCCCTTGCAAGCCTCCCCTGCCTGACCGCATTGCTCATGGTGAGGATATTTTCCCGCCACACGGCGAAAGCCGGCAAAATACCGACATGATGAATTTCCCCCAAGGAGAAACCCGTGCCAACTTATACCGTCAGAGTGGAAAAATTTGTCCAGTATGCCTTCGAAATCGAAGTGGATGCCGACAGCGCCGAAGATGCGATGGATGACGCTTTGGAGCAAGCCCATCTGGATCCGGAGTTGTTTGAAAAGGAAGATGCCGAATCCGACCCCCGAGTCTTCTCCGTGTTGAACCAGGAGAACGATGCCGAAATAGCACTGCCCGATATACTCGACAACGTGTCTATCGAGAGTTGTTTGAGCAACTTTGGCGCAAAGGTTGGGTTTGCCGTGGAGATGGCGCCCCCTCAGTTCGGCCCCGACTACGAGTGACCTGAACGACGGGAAGGGTGGGCGTTTTTCTCGGCTATCGCGAGGAAACCTATCTTCCCCGATTCTTCATCTGCGCCAGTTTCGCTTCCAGCCCTTCAAGCTGCTCCAGCGCCATTTTGAAGAGGTTATTCTTGAGGCTGAAATTTTCGTCGAGAAGTTTTTCCTGCTCGGATTTCACTGAATGGTGCTGGGTGGAGAGCTTTTCGATCATCCCCCGAAATTGCTCGATTTCGCCGGTCAGTTCACGGGTTTGCTGTTTGAGCTGATCGCGCTCCTGCTGGGTAGCGAGGGCGTAGCGTTTGATTTGCTGGTGGTCGGTGGTGAGGCGCTCCAGAGCCTGACGTTCCTTGTCGGGCTGGGCTTTGAGCTGGGTGAGTTCCTGCTTCAATTCGTCCTTGGCGCGGGCTGCGGCGACAGCCTGGGTGAGGTTGGCGACGCGGTCGCGGGTGAGGTCTTCGAGCAGCCGTTTGAGCTTGCTGTGTTCGGCAATAGCCTGCTCGACCTTCTCGCGATACTGATCGCGCTCCTTGGCCAGCGCTTCCAGGAAGCGTTTCAGTTCGTGGGGATCCTGGGTTTTTGGCAGGGGCTGGCCGGGGGGCGGCGCCTTGGTCGCGGCGACCCCGACCGGAAGCCGTTGCGCAAGCTGTTCGATCTCGAAAACGATGCTGTCGAAGGCAATCGCCAGATCGATGGGCGAGGAAGCATTGACGAAACGGTTGCGCAGTTCGCGCACGTCGAAGGAGACATTCCCGGTCTTGATGCCGGCCTTGATGGCCAGATCATCCATGCGCTTGAGGTCGGACACCGCCGCATCGAACAGGGCCGCCTCTTCGTTGGCCGAGTCGGCTGCAAGGAAGCGGGCGCGCAATTCGTCGGGGGTCATGGTTGTTAATCGACTAGGAATTCCGGCCCTTGCAGGGCCAGCGTGCCGGAGCGTCCGGGAATTTCGTCGAAGATGATTTCGTGGCGCGGCAGGGTGTCGCGGTTGAGGTGTTCCTGATATTGCCCGAGCGATACCAGTTCATATCCCTGAGCCTTCCAGCCGCTCAGCAGTTGGTCGAATACCCCGGCCAGTTTCATCCCTTCCAGTTCGGCGTGCAACGTATAGACGTGCCCGGTCGGCGACGGATTTTCACTGAGATGCAGGAGGTGCGCGGCGACGTTTTCCACCCCGAGGCCGTTCAGGCCGAGCAATTCGTCGAGGGTCGGCAAGGTGGTCGGCAATTGCGGACAGGCGATGATTTCACCGCGCCATACCGGCATGAAGGGGCTGCTGCCGCGCGTATCGGAGCAGTAGCCGAATCCCCAGCGCTGTTCGAGGCGCAGGGCGTGGATGTTGGTCTGCCAGCCGGCGGAGCCGTGAGTCAGGGGCTTTTCCCCGTAGATTTCCTCAAAGCGGTCGAAAGCCAGCTTGAGTTCGCGGGTGGTCCAGGCGGCGTCCTGATTCGCGACTTCATCCTGCCACTTGACGTGGTCCCAGCAGTGGATGCCGACTTCGAAGCCGTCACCACGCACCGCGCGGAGGATGTCGGCGCAACGCTTGCCGATGTCCGGGCCGGGCAACAGGGTGCCGTACATCAGGGTCTTGAAGCCATAGTGTTCGACCACCGAGGTGCGCGAAACCTTTTTCATGAAACCGGGACGAAAGGCGCGCTTGATGGCACGCCCCGTGTGATCCGGGCCGAGGCTGAACAAGAAAGTGGCGTTGGCCTGGTGCTTGTGCAGCAGTTGGACAAGATGAGGAACGCCTTCGAGGGTGCCTCGATAGGTGTCTACGTCGATTTTGAGGGCAAGTTTCATGCGGGTAATGAGTGATGGGCGATGGGTAATGGGATGGTTTTACCACTTACCCATCACCCATTCCCCATCACCGGTTTTATTCCACCAGCTTGCGTGCTTCCGCGACTTGGCCGCGATAAGCGTCGTAGATGTGACGCAGGGTTTCGGCCATCGGCACGGTGGGCTTCCAGTCGAGTTCCTGCATGGTGTTGGCGATCTTCGGCACGCGGTTTTGCACGTCCTGGTAGCCCTTGCCGTAGTAGTCGCCGGAAGACACTTCGACCATCTTCACCTGGTGCGCCATTTCCTTGTACTCGGGGTATTCCATCGCCAGATCCAGCATCATCTTGGCGAGTTCCTTGACCGAGTAGTTGTTGGTCGGGTTACCGATGTTGTAAATCTTGCCGGAGGCGATGTTGTCCTTGTTGGCGATGATCTTCATCAGGGCGTCGATGCCGTCGGAGACGTAGGTGTAGGAACGCTTGGCGCTGCCGCCGTCGACCAGCTTGATGTCCTCGCCGCGCACGATGTGGCCGAGGAACTGGGTAATGACTCGCGAGCTGCCTTCCTTGGCGGCGTTGAGGTTGTCCAGGCCGGCACCCACCCAGTTGAAGGGACGGAACAGGGTGAAGGTGAAATTGAATTCGGGGCGCATGGCATAGGCCCAGATCACCCGGTCCATGAGCTGCTTGGAGCAGGAGTAGATCCAGCGCGGCTTGTTGATCGGGCCGAGCACCAGTTCGGAATTATCCGGGTCGAATTCGGCGTCGCGGCTCATCCCGTAGACTTCCGAGGTAGAGGGGAAAATCAGGTGCTTGCCGTACTTTACGCACTGGCGAACGATGGGCAGGTTGGCTTCGAAATCCAGCTCGAAGACGCGCAGCGGGTCCTTGACGTAGGTTGCCGGGGTGGCGATGGCGACCAGCGGCAGCACCACGTCACACTTCTTGACGTGGTATTCGATCCATTCCTTGTTGATGGTGATGTCGCCTTCGAAGAAGTTGAAGCGCGGGTTGGCCATCAGGTCGGTGACGCGCTCGCTGTACATGTCCATCCCGTACACTTCCCAGTCGGTGGTGTCGAGGATGCGCTTGGAAAGGTGATGGCCGATAAAGCCGTTCACGCCGAGTATCAAGACCTTTTTCATGGTAGCTCCTAAAAAAATAATTGCGATGTAGGGTGGACACGGGTTCTTGTGTCCACGCGAACCGGATGCACCCCGCGTGGACACAAGAACCCGTGTCCACCCTACTGAATTTAAAACTGCTTCTCCATTCCCCACTTGCGCCGCGCCTGGCTGGCGCTGCCGAAGACTTGCGCCAGGCCGGCGCCGTCACGGTTTTCCAGCATGGTGCGCAGGCGCGCCAACTGGGCCTGGTAGGCGTCCAGTTCGCCGAGCAGGGCGTCGCGGTTGGCGAGGCTGATGTCGCGCCACATTTCCGGGCTGCTCGCGGCAATTCGCGTGAAATCGCGAAAACCGCTGGCGGCGTGGTGAAACAACTCTTCAGCGTTGGCCTTAGCGGCGATATCGTCGACCAGGGCAAATGCCAGCAAGTGCGGTAAATGGCTGACTGCGGCAAACACGCTGTCGTGGTTGGCCGCCGAGGTATGCGAGACGTTCGCTCCGCAAGCGCGCCAGGCTGCGTCGACACGCTCCAGCGCTGCCGGAACGTTTTCCGGGAGCGGCGTAAGCACCACGTTGCGCCCCCGGTAGAGATCGGCGCGCGCGGCTTTCACCCCGCTGTGCTCGGCTCCGGCGATGGGGTGGCCGGGCACGAACCATTCCAGGTGCCGTGCCAGATGCTGACGCGCCAGTGCCACCACGTCCTGCTTGGTGCTGCCGGCATCGGTTACTACCGTGCCGGCCTTGAGATGCGGAGCAATCTGCGTCATTACCGCCGCCATCTGGCCGACCGGCATGGCGAGCAGCACCAAGTCGGCATCCTGCACGGCATCCGCGGCATCGGCGGCGATCCGGTCAATGACGCCCAACTCCAGCGCAGCCCGGAGGTTTTCCGCACTGCGCCCAACGCCGACGACCTCACTCACCCTACCCGCTTCACGCGATGCCAGGGCGAACGAGCCGCCGATCAGGCCGACGCCGAAGATAGCCAGCTTGCCGATTAACATTGTTTGAACCGCAAAGCCGCAGAGTCGCAAAGGGAGCGCAAAGAAAAGCTCATCATCTTTATAAAAACCTTTGCGCCTTGGCGTTCTTTGCGGTTAAGCCCTTAAATCGTCCGGCCTATCGCCCCGGCGATGGCGCCGAGGGAGACCATCAGGTTGTTGAGTTCCGTGGGAGTGAGCGCTTGGTCGGCGTCGCACCAGGCGTCGCACGGGCTGGGGTGCATTTCCACCAGCAGGCCGTCGGCACCCGCCGCGATGGCGGCGCGCGACAGGGCCGGCACCATCCAGGCCTTGCCGCCGGCGTGGGACGGGTCGACGATCACCGGCAAATGGGTTTCCTTTTTCAGCACGGGAATCGCGGTCACGTCCAGCACGTTGCGGTAGTAGGTTTCATAGGAGCGAATGCCGCGCTCGCAGAAAATGATGTTGTGGTTGCCGCCGGCGGCGATGTATTCCGCGGCCATCAGCCATTCGCTGATGGTGGCCGACATGCCGCGCTTGAGGATCACCGGCACGCTGAGCTTGCCGACTTCCTTGAGGAGGTCGAAGTTCTGCATGTTGCGGGTGCCGATCTGGATCACGTCGACGCCGTATTCGAGGAAGGAATCAATGGTGCGCACGTCCATCAGTTCGGTGACGATGGGCAGATTGTGCTTGTCGGCGGCCTTGCGGAACATCGCCAGACCTTCCGCTCCGTGGCCCTGGAAAGCGTAGGGACTGGTACGGGGTTTGTAGGCGCCGCCGCGCATCATGCGACAGCCGGCGTCCGCCACGCCTTGGGCGGCCTTGGCCATCTGGTCGTCGGTTTCCACCGAGCAGGGGCCGCCGATGATCTGGATCTGGTTGCCGCCCAGCGGAATGCCCTTGATGTCGACAATGCTGTCGGCCTTGTGCCACTCGCGGCCCACGATCTTGTATGGCTTGACGATGTGCATGGCCTGCTCGACGCCGGGCAGGGCATCCATCAGTTCGATGTCGAGCTTGCGCTCGTCGCCGATGGCGCCGATCACAGTACGCTCGGTGCCGCGGGAAATATTCACGTCCAGCCCGAATTCCTTGATTTTCTTGACTACGCCTTCGATCATTTGATCGGTGGCTTCGGGACTCATTACGATAATCATGCTAACTCCAGGATTTTAAAAAAATAGATTCGATTCATTGGGCGTGGCGCGGTAACGCGCCAAGCGCTCCTACAGGGATTCTTCCAGCGCTTTCAGGAAAATCCGGTTTTCCTCTTCCATTCCGATGGAAACACGCAGGTATTCGGGCATTCCGTAGTTGCCGACCGGGCGCACGATCACGCCTTTCTTAAGCAGGCTGTGATACATAGCGGTGGCGTTGCCGATATGGACAGCGACGAAATTGCCATAGGAAGGAATGTACTTGAGGCCCAGACGGGTAAAGCCGGCGGTAAGCTGCTCCATGCCCTTGCGATTGATTTCCAGGCACTCGGCGAGGAACGCTTCGTCTTCCAGCGCGGCAATGGCGGCGGCCTGCGCCAGGCTATTGACGTTGAATGGCTGGCGCACGCGATTCAGCATGTCGGCGACCTGCGGACTGGCGGCGGCAAACCCCAGGCGCAGGCCGGCGAGGCCATAGGCCTTGGAAAAGGTACGGGTGACGATCAGGTTGGGGAAGCGCTTGACCCAGGCGAAGCTGTCGCAACGCAGTTCTTCGGGCAGGAATTCGGTATAGGCTTCGTCGAGCACCATCACCACGTTTTCCGGGACGCGCTCGATCAGAGCGAGCAATTCGTCGGGCTTGAGCAGGGTGCCGGTGGGGTTGTTGGGGTTGGCGACGAACAGCAGCTTGGTGTCGTCGTCGATGGCTTCCAAAAGCGCCTTGGGATCGTGGCCGAAATCCTTGGCCGGCGCTTCGATGCCGCGCGCCCCGGTGGCCTGGGTGACCAGCGGGTACACGGCGAAAGCGTGCTGCGCGAAAACCGCCGAGGACGAGGCGTCGAGAAAGGCGCGCGCCACCAGTTCCAGCACGTCGTTGGAGCCGTTGCCCAGCACGATCTGGTTGAACTCCAGCCCATAGCGGGAAGCCAGCGCGGACTTGAGCGCATAACCGTTGCCGTCCGGGTAGCGGGCGATTTCGAGAAACACGTTTTCGATGGCGGCCAGCGCGCGCGGGCTAGCGCCCAGAGGGTTTTCGTTGGAGGCCAGTTTGACGATATCGGCCTCGTCCAGGCCCATTTCACGGGCCAGTTCGGAAATCGGCTTGCCCGGTGGGTACGGCGCGATGGCGCGGACGTAGGAGGGGGAGAGTTCGCAAAGATCCATGCTGAGTATCGGCTTAAAACAATTCGATGTCGTCGCCCGCCGGTTTGTCCTGCGGCGCGTTTTCCTTGCACAGCGCCAAGGCTTCGGCGATGCCCGCGCCATTCAACATGGCGTCGAACATGATGCGCTCCGATTCCATGGTGTACTTGGAGCGGATGTACTGCTGGATGGCCACCCATTCGCTGGGATTGTAGAGACGGCCGGTATCGGAAATCAGTTCGGCAAGGCTGTCGATGCTGCGACACACGTGATCCATGCGTTGCACCAGGCGGTCGTAGAACTGGAAGGCGACGATGGCTTGCTGGACATGGTTGGTAACGAAGGCGCTGTTGCTCTCGATGGTGGAACGGATGGCCTGACTGGCGGGGTCATCCGGCAGGTTGTCGGCGGCTTCGGCAATCGACTGCAGGGAGTCGGACATCGACGTGAAAGAATCGGTCAGTACCGATACCGACTCGTTGCTGTCGCTCATCGCCACTTCGATCTGGCCGATCGCCAGGCCGAGCATCAGAATGGTTTCGCGCACCTGGCTCCAGTCGAGGTCGGGCGACGCCGCGCTCGATTTGATTTTCAAGTCCTTGTCCATGATGTTCCCCTGAATTTAGAGCACTGCGACGGGATAGGATCCCAGCACCTTGAGAAATGCCGCGCGTTCGGACAAGGCTGCGAGCGCCTGGGCGACCTTTGCATCCTCGCGGTGACCTTCGATATCCACGAAAAACAGGTATTCCCACAAGCCGGTGCGCGACGGGCGCGACTCCAGCTTGGTCATGCTGACTTGGTTGTCGGCCAACGGCGCAAGCAGGTCGAACATGGCGCCGGGGCGGTTCTTGGCGGATACCACCAGTGAGGTCTTGTCCTTGCCGGAAGGCGTGGCGTCGTGGCTGCCGATTACCAGGAAACGGGTGGTGTTGTTGGGTTGGTCTTCGATGTTTTCGGCTACCTTGTCCAGACCGTAATATTCTGCCGCGATTTCCCCGGCGATGGCGGCGGCGCTGCCGTCCAGAGCCGCGAGACGCGCCGCTTCGCTGTTACTGGCCGCCACCAGGCGCTCGACGCCGGGCAGATTCTGGTTGAGCCATTCGTGGCATTGAGCGAAGGACTGGGCATGGGAGTAAACCTTGGCGGGCTTATCCGCCGCGCCGGGCTTACGCAACAGAAATTGGTGCACGCGCAGGTCGACTTCGCCGCAAACCTTGAGCGGCGACGCCAGGAGCAAATCGAGGGTGGTACCGACCGCGCCGCCGGTGGAATTTTCCACCGGTACCACGCCGTAATCCATGCTGCCCGCTTCGACCTGACGGAATGCTTCGTCAATGGAAGCGCACGGTTGGGTCAGCGCGGCATGGCCAAAATGCTTGAGTGCCGCTGCCTGGGTAAATGAGCCTTGGGGGCCGAGGAAAGCCACCGAGAGCGGCTTTTCCAGCGCCAGGCAAGCCGACATGATTTCGCGGAACAGGCGCGCCACGGTTTCGCCCGCCAGCGGGCCGGGATTGTTGTCCTTGACGCGACGCAGTACCTGCGCTTCGCGTTCCGGGCGGTAGACCACGGCACCGCCCTTGACGGCACCGATGGCGTGCGCATGTTCAGCACGAGCATTGACGAGCTTGAGTATCTGGTCGTCAATGGCGTCGATGGCGTTGCGATGTTGCTTGAGTTGGTCGTCAGACATGCGCTTTCTCGAAATCCTGCATGAATGCGGTAAGGGCTTGCACACCTTCCAGCGGCATGGCGTTGTAAATGGAAGCACGCATCCCGCCTACCGAGCTATGGCCCTTGATCTGGACGATGCCACGTTTTTTGGCTTCGCCGATGAAGGTTTCGTCCAGCCCCGCTTGGGTAAGGGTGAAGGGAACGTTCATCCGCGAACGGTTGGCGAGTTCGACGGGATTGCGGTACAAGGTGCTGGCAGCGATGGCGCGGTACAGCAGATCGGCCTTGGCCTGATTATGCTGTTCGACGGCAACAAGCCCGCCCTGGCGTTTCAGCCACTTGAACACCAGCCCGGCCATGTAGATGGCGTAGGTCGGCGGGGTGTTGAGCATCGAGCCATGTTCGGCCTGCACCGCATAGTCGAGCAGGGTCGGGGCGGAAACCGCGCAACGCCCGAGCAAGTCGTCGCGCACGATGACGATGGTCAGGCCCGCCGGGCCGACATTTTTCTGCGCGCCGGCATAGATCAGGGCAAAGCGCGATACGTCGACGGGACACGACAGGATGTGCGAGGACATATCCGCCACCAGCGGCACGCTGTCCGGCAGGGCGGCATAGTCGAACACCTCGACGCCATGGATGGTTTCGTTGGTGCAGACGTGCAGATAAGCCGCGTTCGGGTCGAGATCCAGTTCCGCGTTGGCGGGGAAGCGGGTGAACCCGGACTTTTCGGTACTCCCCGCGAGACGCACCGTGCCGATTTTCTGTGCTTCCTTGTACGCCTTTTTCGACCAGGAGCCGGTAACGACGTAGTCCGCGCTACCGCCGCCCAGCAGGTTCAGGGGGATTTGGGCAAACTGCAGGGTCGCGCCGCCTTGCAGGAACAGCACCTTGTAATTGGCCGGGATGCCCATCAGTTCGCGCAGGTCGGCTTCGGCCTGGTTGAGGATGCCGGAGAACTCCTTGCCGCGATGACTCATTTCCATCACCGACATGCCGCAGCCTTGCCAGTTGAGCAGTTCGTCGCGCGCCTGTTCCAGCACCTCCTGGGGCAGGATGGCGGGGCCGGCGCTGAAATTGTGGATGCGTTCCATATCCGAGTGCGATGTTGAATTTAGAACGGCGGAGCGGATATACCGCGCCGCCGTCGGATTTTTAAAGTGTCGTCGAGGCTGAATCGTCGGAAGCGTCTTCGCCCCCAACCTCATTTTCGTCCTCGTCGGGCTCCACGATACGTTCCAAACCGACCAGTTTGCCGCCTTCATCGACGTTGATCAAGGTCACGCCCTGGGTCGCGCGTCCCATCACACGAATTTCCCTGACACGGGTACGGATCAGCACCCCGTCGTTGGTAATCAGCATGATCTCGTCGTCCTCGTTGACCAGCGTGGCGGCAACCACCTTGCCGTTGCGCTCGCTGGTCTGGATCGCGATCATGCCTTGCGTGCCACGGCCGTGACGGGTGTACTCACCGATCGGAGTACGTTTTCCGTAACCGTTTTCGGTGGCGGTCAAGACCGTCTGTTCCTCGTTTTCCGCGACCAGCAGGGCAATCACGTGCTGTTCGTTGGCCAAACGCATCCCGATCACGCCGCGCGATACGCGGCCCATCGGGCGCACGTCGTTTTCGTCGAAGCGCACCGCCTTGCCGCCGTCGGAGAACAGCATCACGTCGTGCTGGCCGTCGGTCAGCGCCACGCCGATGAGGAAATCGCCTTCGTCGAGGTTGACCGCGATGATGCCGCGCCGGTTGGGACGGGAGAAATCGGAAAGCGGGGTCTTCTTGACGATGCCGTTGGAGGTCGCCATGAAAATGAAGTGGTTGTCGTCGAACTCCCTGACCGGCAGAACGGCGTTGATTTTTTCGCCTTCCTCAAGCTGGAGCAGGTTGACGATCGGTTTGCCGCGGGCGATGCGGCTGCCTTGCGGCACTTCGTAGACCTTGATCCAGTACACCTGACCCCGGTTGGAGAAGCACAGGATGTAGTCGTGGGTATTGGCGACGAAGAGTTTTTCGATGAAATCGTCTTCCTTGGTCGCTGTGGCCTGCTTGCCGCGTCCGCCGCGCCGCTGGGCGCGGTAATCTTCGAGCGGCTGGGATTTGATGTAGCCGGTGTGCGACAGCGTGACCACCACGTCCTGCGGGGCGATCAGGTCTTCCATGCTCAAATCCTGGGCGTTCTCAACGATCTCGCTGCGGCGCTTGTCGCCAAACTGCAGGCGGATCGCCGCGAGTTCCTGGACGATGATTTCGGTGACGCGGGCAGGCTTCGCCAGGATATCCAGCAAGTCGGCGATCTTATCCATCACCTCCTTGTATTCACTGACGATCTTGTCCTGTTCCAAGCCGGTCAGGCGTTGCAGGCGCAGTTCCAGAATCGCCTGGGCCTGATTTTCGGAAAGGTGATACCCCTGTTCCTTCAAGCCGAATTCGGCAGCCAGCCATTCCGGGCGCGAGGCATCGGCGGCGGTGCGCTTCAGCATGTCCTCGACCAGCGGCGAGTGCCAGGCGCGCGCCATCAGTCCTTCCTTGGCAACGGCGGGAGTCGGCGCCGCCTTGATGAGCGCAATCACCTCGTCGACGTTGGACAGCGCCACCGCCAGGCCTTCCAGGATGTGGCCGCGGTCGCGGGCTTTCTTCAACTCGAAGACGGTGCGCCGGGTCACCACCTCGCGGCGGTGGCGCAGGAAAGCATCGAGCATCTGTTTCAAGTTGAGCAGGCGCGGCTGGCCATCGACCAGCGCCACCATGTTCATGCCGAAGGTGTCCTGCAACTGGGTAAGCTTATAGAGGTTGTTGAGAATAACCTCGGGGTTCTCACCGCGCTTCAGTTCGATCACCATGCGCATGCCGGACTTGTCCGATTCGTCGCGCAACTCGGAGATGCCTTCGAGGCGCTTCTCGCGCACCAATTCGGCGATCTTTTCCAGGAGGTTCTTCTTGTTGACCTGGTAAGGCAGTTCGTCAATGATGACCGCTTGGCGCCCACCAACCTTGTCGATGTCCTCGAAGTGCGCACGGGCACGCATGACTACCCGGCCACGCCCGGTGCGGTAGCCTTCCTTGACGCCGACCGTGCCGTAAATGATCCCGGCGGTAGGGAAGTCCGGCGCGGGGACGATCTCTATCAATTCGTCAACAGTGGTTTCGGGTTCGGCCAGCAACTTCAGGCAGGCATCAACCACTTCGTTGAGGTTGTGCGGGGGAATGTTGGTCGCCATGCCGACGGCGATGCCGGAACTGCCATTGATCAGCAGATTGGGCAGCTTGGACGGCATGATTAACGGCTCGTGCTCGGAGCCGTCGTAGTTCGGACCAAAATCGACGGTTTCCTTGTCGAGGTCCGCCAGCAATTCATGGGCGATCCGCGCCATGCGGATTTCGGTATAACGCATCGCCGCCGCGTTGTCGCCGTCCACCGAACCGAAGTTGCCCTGCCCGTCCACCAGCGGATAGCGCAGACTGAAATCCTGCGCCATGCGCACGATGGTGTCGTAAACAGCGGTATCGCCGTGAGGGTGATATTTACCGATTACGTCGCCGACGATACGCGCCGACTTCTTATAAGCCTTGTTCCAATCGTTGGAAAGTTCGTGCATGGCGAACAGAACACGCCGATGCACGGGCTTCAGTCCGTCGCGGACATCCGGGAGCGCCCGCCCGACGATCACGCTCATCGCATAATCGAGGTAAGAACGGCGCATCTCTTCTTCCAAGCTAACGGGAAGGGTTTCTTTTGCGAATTGATCCATGTGTGCTATCTATTTTTATAAGCCAACCGGCATATAGCAAAAAAGGGGAATTTTAACATGTAAGTCTGCGCCTTAGCCATAATTTGTCATGTCGCTGTTTTTATGGACGTTTCGCAAGCGCCCCCGCAAATTGGCAAAATGTTGAGAAAACCGGTTCCAACAGGAGGGGTTTTTTGTGTAAAATAAAAAAGCGTGTATGTGCCAGAGGGCTGAACAACGACTCTGGATCGTCAAGGCAGCACTCAGGCCAGCTGCCCAAAAAATTGCTGTAGTTTAGAATCCTAAGGAGAAAAACATGAAATTTACGCCGGCAAAATTAGTACTGAGCATGATTGCATTGTCATGCTTGGGTATGAGTACTGCTTATGCCCATACCGTAGAAAAAGAAGGTTATGTGATCGACACCCGCAGCAACGTCGTCAAGAGCGGTGCCGGACTGTGCTGGCGTACCGGCTACTGGACCCCCGCCATGGCTATCGAGGAATGCGATCCCGACCTGATTAAGAAGGAAGCACCGAAACCCGCTCCCAAGGCTGCCGAACCCGCCAAAATGACGCCGCCTGCAGCCGGTCCCGACAAGCCTGCCGTAAAAGCCGAGTTCAAGGCCGAAACGCTGTTCGACTTCGACAAGTACAAGGTCAAGCCGGAAGGTCAGAAGGAACTGGACAACAAGATCGTCGCCGCCATGAAGAACCATCCTGAAGTCGAGAAGCTGTTGGTGACTGGCCATACCGACCGCATCGGTACCGTCAAGTACAACCAGAAGCTTTCCGAGCGCCGCGCCAATGCGGTCAAGGCATATCTGGTAAAGCAAGGCATCCCGGAAGCGCGCATCCACGCAGTCGGCAAGGGTGAATCCTCGCCTAACGCGGAAGCCAACACCAAGGAAAAATGCAAGGGCGTGAAGGGCAAGAAGAAGCTTATCGCTTGCCTGCAACCTGACCGCCGCGTGACGGTCGAGCCGGAAGTGCAAGTGCCGGTCAAAAAATAATACTCCTTTTCAGTGATTCAGCCCCGCCGTTGTGCGGGGCTTTTTTATGCGCTAAATTCGCGACATGACCGATTCCCATAAGATTGACGTCGACAGTCTGATCGACGCACGCTGGATTGTTCCGGTAGAGCCTTCCCGGCAAGTCCTGACACACCACAGCATCGCCGTGCTGGATGGGCGCATTGCGGCGATTCTGCCGACAGCCGATGCCCATGCAAGATATTCGGCACAACGCCAGTTCCGCCTGGAAAACCACGTCCTGATTCCTGGACTAGTCAATCTGCACACCCACGCACCGATGACCTTGCTGCGTGGCTTGGCCGACGACCTGCCGTTGATGGAGTGGTTAACCGGTCATATCTGGCCGGTTGAAGGCAAGCATGTATCGCCCGCTTTCGTACATGACGGTACCTTGCTGGCTTGTGCGGAAATGATCCGCGGCGGCGTGACCTGCTTCAACGAGATGTACTGTTTTCCCGGCGCCGTTGCCGAAGCCGCGCTGACCGCAAAAATGCGCGCCGCCATCGGCATGTTCGTCCTGGAGTTCCCCACCAATTACGCCACCGACGCCGAGGACTACCTGCGCAAGGGACTGGAGTTCCGCGACGAGTACCTCGGCGAACCGCTGATCAACGCCTGCCTCGCCCCGCACGCGCCCTACACCATAAACGATGCGACGTTTACGGCCATTCTCACCTACGCCGAACAGCTCAACCTGAACATCCACCTCCATCTGCACGAAACCCAGGATGAAATCAGCCAAAGCCTCGCCCAGCATCACGTGCGGCCGATCCAGCGCCTCCATAATCTCGGCCTGCTTGGTCCCAACCTGATCGCGGTTCATTCCGTGCATTTGAACGACGAGGAAATCGCCTTGTTGGCGGAACAAGGCTGCCACATCGCCCATTGTCCGACCTCCAACCTCAAGCTTGCCAGCGGCATTCCGCCAATCACCAAAATGTTAGCAAACGGCCTGAATATTGGACTTGGAACCGATGGCGCAGCGAGCAATAACCGCCTCGACATGTTCGGCGAGATGCGGTTGGCCGCGCTGCTGGCGAAAGGCGCGAGCGGTAACGCCAGCACCCTACCCGCACACCTGGCCCTGCAAATGGCCACCTTGAACGGCGCACGGGCGCTGGGCCTGGATGAACTGACCGGTTCCCTGGCAGTAGGCAAGTCCGCCGACATCACCGCGGTCAGCCTCGCCGAGTTGGAAACCGCCCCGTGTTATGATGTCATCTCGCATCTGGTGTATGCAGCCGGACGGGAAAACGTCTCCCACGTATGGTGCAACGGCGAACTGCTCCTCGACGAGCGCCGCCTGACCACGCTAAACCCTCGCGACCTGGCGGCCCTGGCCGCCGTCTGGCAGAACAAGATCAAGCAAGGATAATTATGGCAAGCGTCAACGCCGACCAGCAGGAAATCGACAAATTCAACGAACTCGCTCATCGCTGGTGGGATCCCAATAGCGAATTCAAGCCGCTCCACGACATCAACCCGCTACGCCTCGATTACGTCGATCAACTCGCCGGCCTCGCCGGAAAGACCGTGCTGGACGTCGGTTGCGGCGGCGGCATCCTCGCCGAGAGCATGGCCCAGCGCGGTGCCACCGTCACCGGCATCGACCTCGGCGAAAAACCCCTCAAGGTCGCCAAGCTGCATCTCCTGGAAAGCGGCGCGCAAGTCACCTACCGCCTGGTCGCCGTGGAAGAACTGGCGCGCGAGCAGCCCGCCAGTTTCGACATCGTCACCTGCATGGAAATGCTCGAACACGTCCCCGAACCGGCCAGCGTGGTGCGCGCCTGCGCCGAATTGGTCAAGCCCGGCGGCCACCTGTTCTTCTCCACCTTGAATCGCAACGTCAAAGCCTACCTGTTCGCCATCGTCGGCGCAGAATACCTACTCAAGCTCCTCCCGCAGGGCACCCACGATTACGAGAAATTCCTCAAGCCTTCCGAACTCTCCGGCTTTTGCCGTTCCGCCGGGTTGAGCGTGGAAGACATCGTCGGCATGAGCTACCAACCCTTCACCAAGGAATACTCGCTGGGCAGCGACGCCAGCGTCAATTACATGATCCACTGCCGCCGCAATGGTTGAAGCGGTATTTTTCGACCTCGACGGCACCCTCGCCGACACCGCGCCGGATTTGGGGTACGCGCTGAATCTGGTGCGCCGGCAGCGTGGCCTGGAGCCGCTGGCGCTCGAAATCGTGCGCCCTTACGCCTCCCACGGCGCCCGCGGCCTCCTCGAAATCGGCTTGGGACTAACCCCCGCCGCCCCGGATTTCGGTGACACCCGCCAGGAATTCCTGGCCTTCTACGAACGCTACCTGTGTCATCACACCACCCTCTTCCCCGGCATTGGAGAATTGTTGACCGGCCTTGAAGAGCGCGGCATTCCCTGGGGAGTAGTCACCAACAAACCGGCGCGCTACACCGATCCCCTCATGGAGCAACTGGGCCTGACCCAGCGCGCCGTTTGCATCGTCAGCGGCGATACCTGCGCGAATTCCAAGCCCCATCCCGAACCCATGCTGTACGCCTGCAGCAGTGCCGGCGTCGAACCGCACAGGAGTCTCTACCTGGGCGACGCCGAGCGCGACATCGAAGCCGCCCGCGCCGCCGGAATGCCTGCCCTGGTGGCGCTCTACGGTTACCTCGACGCCACCGACCGGCCCGAAGACTGGCAAGCCGCCGGCAGCGTCGCCACCCCCCTCGAAGTATTAAATCACCTGTAAGGGTGCCACTCTGGTAAAATCCCTCTTGAACTTTCCCCGATTAGCCGCATCTATCGGGTGTACAGGGGGCGACCTGGTCTCGACGTGGGTTGCAAAGCAGAGTAGGGCATACCGAGGTTCAGTCACCTCGTAAAACAGCTGAAAACCAATAGTCGCAAACGACGAAAACTACGCTCTAGCCGCTTAATCGCGCTAGACTCTGCACCGGTTGGTCTCTGGGCCGGCTTGAAGCCGCAAGGTGGAAAGAGCAGAGTCATTAACAGAGACTCGTGCCGGCCAGCGTCGCTTTGACCGGTGTTAAATCCAAGACGGCTCGCCTGATTCCAGCCTGTTCGATTGGCGTGATGAGGGTTAAAACCAAATAATCGGACTAAGTATGTAGAACTGCCTGTAGAGGGCTTGCGGACGCGGGTTCGATTCCCGCCGCCTCCACCAAAAATCGAGTTAGCAGCATCCAACGCCATCCCAGTGATGGCGTTTTTCTTTTGTGTTTCATGGCCTTTTCACCGGCTATGGGATTACTTGCCCCAATGACGGCAGACCGTTGTACATTTGCGTTTGTTTATTGACCTTACAATTCGATCAGAAGGAGGAAGCCGGCGCCATGGATGACCGCAGTATTAATCTCATCAATCAAGTGAAACGAACACGCAGGCTTGCCCATGGACTGATCCTGCTGGCTTTGGCGTTGCCGATTTTGTTTGTCCTGCGTGACGGCGCCCCGCTTTACGGAGCTGTCGAGTTCACCGGCAAGCTGGTCGCGGTGACGCTACTTGGGCTGATTGCCCGGCAATGGGTAGCCCGCCATTACTCTCCGGGCGTACAGGTCCAGCTACTCCTGGCATTTGCCTTGGTTCTGGTTGGTTGGTCGGGCTATGTATCGCGGATTGCGTTCGAGGAGCGAGTGCTGGCAAAGACTCGAACGCTACCGGCGGATAGCCCGATGGCGGCGCGTATCCCGGCGCAGGACACGCCCATCGCCCCCAAATCCGCACTGGCTGAATAACGTTAGCGCGACTGCCGGGCTACCCTCAACATAACAAGCCATTTTTTTGGAAGCCACATTTTTGAAGATCTATCTCGCCGGCCCCGACGTATTCCGACCCGATGTTGCCATTTGGGCGAATTCAGCCCGGGAACTCTGCCGCCGCCATGGATTCGAAGCGCTGATTCCTATCGATCACGAAGAGACCACGGCGGAGCGGATTTTTCAAGCCAACATCGACCTCATTCGCAAGGCGCAGATTGTGGTTGCCAATCTGGACCCTTTTCGCGGTGCCGAACCGGATTCGGGAACGGCTTTCGAGTTGGGTTATGGGCTTGCCCTCGGCAAGAAAATCTGGGGCTACGTCACCCGCCTGGATACCGTGACCAAGCGCGTCGAATTGGCGGAAGGACTCGGCGAACCCGCCCTCCACGGTGAACGCCAGATTGACCGGCGGGGCATGTTCATCGAGAACTTTGGCCTTCCCTGCAACTTGATGCTGGCGGTGCCGGCAAATGTCGTCGAGGGTGGCCTGGAAGCCTGTTTGCAAGCCATTCGCGCACGTCCGGCAAGCGCGTAGCAACATGCCCCCGTCCCCATTCGAGGATTGCTCCCCGTGTATCGGCCACTGTTCCACCAGCCTTGGAGACGCCGTTTGTCGGGGATGTGGCCGTACCGCTGAAGAAGTCGACCGGTGGCTATTGCTTGATGATCAGGAGAAGCACGCGATCTGGGATCGCGTGTCCGCCATGGACACCATTCGCAACAGGCGCCTGATCCCCCCGCAGCGTTTGCCCTGAACGACTGCGCCTCGACATAGCAGGCCCGCTGGCCCACGACACCGTTCAGGGCGCGGCTTTGGCTTTTTCCAACAGACACACCGCCTGCGCGGCGATCCCCTCGCCGCGCCCGGTGTAGCCGAGTTTTTCGGTGGTGGTGGCCTTGACATTGACGCAGCTGGGCGCGACGCCCAAGTCCTCGGCAATGTTGGCGACCATGGTCGGAATGTGCGGGGCCATTTTGGGAGCCTGGGCGACGATGGTGGTGTCGAGATTGACCAGGTTATAGCCCTGCTCGCGCAGCAGGCGCATGGTTTCGCGCAGCAACTCGCGGCTGTCGATGCCCTTGTAGCGCGGGTCGCTGTCGGAAAAATGGCGGCCGATGTCGCCCAGCGCGGCGGCGCCCAGCAGGGCATCGCAAATCGCGTGGAGCAGCACGTCGGCGTTGGAGTGGCCAAGCAGGCCGAGATGATAGGGAATTTCTACCCCACCGATAATCAACTTGCGCCCTTCCACCAGTTGGTGGACGTCGAAGCCTTGGCCGATTCTCATGATTCCAGCCCTTCCCGGAGCAACCACTCCGCCAGTTTCAGATCGCGTGGATAAGTGACCTTGAAGTTACTGCTGTCGCTCGCCACCAGCTTGGCTTGAAAGCCGAGCTTCTCCACGGCCTGCGCCTCATCGGTGACGACCTCCCCGGCCAGCAGCGACAAGGCGCGTTGCAGCAGGACGTAGCGAAACATCTGCGGGGTCTGGGCCTGCCACAACCGTTCGCGCGGCTCGGTGCACACCACCCGCTGGTCGGCGTCGCCACGCTTGATGGTATCGGCCACCGGCTGGGCCAGGATACCTCCGAAAGCGTCGTCGCCCACTTCGGATATCAAACTGTCGAGTTGGGCATCGGTCAGGCAGGGGCGCGCCGCATCGTGCACGAGCACCCAGTCGTCACTGCCGACTTCGCCCATGATCGCCTCCAGGCCGTTACGCACCGATTCGAAGCGCTCCGCGCCGCCGCAGCGCAACACCGTGAGCTTGGCGGCGAAAGCGCTCCAATCGTAGCGATCCCACCAGGCGTCGGCGGGCGCAAGCACCACGAATACCCTTGCGATTCCCGAATAGCCGCACAGCCGCGCCACGGCATGGTAAATCATCGGTTGGCCGTTGAGCGGCAGATATTGTTTGGGCAGTTCGCCGCCCATCCGCGCGCCGCTGCCGGCGGCGGGGATCACTGCATAATAGTTAGGCATGTCAGGTTGATATATTCTTGGTCGGATTTATAGTTAGAGGGTGGATCAATCTCTGGAAAGCGCCCCATGAGCACCGTTCGTAGTCCCGCCGTAGCAGGAACATTTTATCCCGAAGACGCCACAGAACTGGCAGGTAGTATCGCGGCCTACCTGCGCGCCGCTCACAGCACGGAAACCAGCGCTTCCGCCCTGCCCAAGGCGGTGATTGTACCTCATGCCGGTTACATTTATTCCGGGCCGATAGCGGCTCGCGCCTACGCCCTGCTTGAGCGGGGACGGGGAATTTACCGACGGGTGGTGCTGCTCGGGCCGGTGCACCGGGTACCGGTGCGCGGGCTGGCGCTGCCGGGCATGGACGGCTTCGCCACGCCACTGGGGATAGTGCCGGTCGATGCCACGCTGGTCGCGAAGGTTGCCGCACTGCGGCAGGTGGTGGAATACGCCCCGGCCCATGCCTGGGAACATTCGCTGGAAGTGCAACTGCCCTTCCTGCAAACGGTGCTGGAGGACTTTACCCTGCTTCCTCTGGCAGTGGGCGACGCCACCTCCGAAGAAGTAGCGGAGGTTCTGGAAATGGTGTGGGGCGGGCCGGAAACCCTGATCGTGGTGAGTTCCGACCTCTCGCATTTCCACGCCTACCATGAGGCACAGCACATCGACCGGGCCACCGTGCAGGCGATTCTTACCCTGTACGTCCCCATCCATCACGAACAGGCGTGCGGCGGGACGCCGCTGAACGGCTTGCTGCTTGCGGCCCGGCATCACCGTCTCCAGCCGGAACTCCTGGATTTGCGTAATTCCGGCGATACCGCGGGCGACCGCAGCCGGGTGGTGGGCTACGCCGCACTGGCTTTTAGCGGGGAGAACGAACATGTCCATTGAAAAATGCAAAGTGCTGCTGACCATCGCCCGCGCCACCATCGCCCGTCACTTCGGCTTAGTGGCCGAGGCCGACGAAAGCGCGCCGTGGCTCGCGGAACCGGGCGCGACTTTCGTTACCCTTACCCAACACGGCAACCTGCGCGGTTGCATCGGCAGCCTGGAGGCACACCGTCCCCTGCTCGAAGACGTGAAAGCCAACGCCCTCGCCGCCGCCTTCCGCGACCCGCGCTTCCCGCCGCTGACGGTGGAGGAATTCCCCGCCACCCATGTAGAAATCTCCCTGCTGTCGCCCTTGCAGGCCATCGGTTGCTGCGACGAATCCGACGCTTGCGCGCAACTGCGCCCCTTTGAGGACGGCGTGGTGCTGGAATACGGGTGGCGACGCGGCACCTTCCTGCCCCAGGTGTGGGAACAACTGCCGGGCCGCGCGGAATTCATGGCCCATCTCAAGGGCAAGGCCGGCCTCCCTGCGGATTTCTGGGCAGATGACATCAAACTGTATCGCTACACAGTAAGCAAATGGAAGGAGGCCAACGCATCATGACCCGCGATTTCCCCGCCCGCTGGTGGCACGCCGTGGATGCCGACACCATCCAGTGCGACCTCTGTCCACGCGACTGCAAGCTCCACCAGGGGCAGCGCGGCGCGTGTTTCGTGCGGATGAACGATGACGGAAAAATGGTGCTGACCACCTATGGCCGTTCCTCCGGATTTTGCATCGACCCCATCGAGAAAAAGCCCCTCAACCATTTCTATCCGGGTAGCAGCATCCTGTCCTTCGGCACGGCGGGCTGCAACCTGGCGTGCAAGTTCTGCCAGAACTGGGACATGAGCAAATCGCGCGACATGGACAGCCTGTGCGACGTCGCCTCGCCCCAGGATGTTGCCGCGACTGCCCAGCGCCATGGCTGCAAAAGCGTGGCCTTCACCTACAACGACCCAGTGGTGTTCGCCGAATACGCCATGGATACGGCGGACGCCTGTCACGCCCTGGGCATCCAGGCGGTGGCGGTGAGCAACGGCTACATGCACGAGCAGGCGCGCCGCGACTTCTACGCCAAGATGGACGCCGCCAACATCGACCTGAAAGCCTTCACCGACGATTTTTATCACAAGCTGACCGGCAGCCACCTCCAACCGGTGCTCGACACCCTGCTGTACTTGGTCAAGGAGACCTCGGTGTGGCTGGAAATCACCACCCTGCTGATCCCCGGCAAGAACGACAGCGACGAGGAACTCACCGCCCTGGCGCAGTGGGTAAGGAAGGAACTGGGGCCGGACGTGCCCCTGCATTTCTCGGCCTTCCATCCCGACTACAAGATGACCGACATCCTGCCCACCCCGCCCGCCACCCTGGCACGGGCGCGGGCCATCGCGCAAAAAGCCGGGCTGCATTACGTGTATACCGGCAACGTCCACGACCGCGCCGGCGACACCACTTTCTGCCCGGCCTGCGGCACGCCGCTGATCGTGCGCGACTGGTATGAAATTCTCGACTATCACGTGACGCCGCAAGGCCACTGCCCGGACTGCGGGGGAGCAGTGGCGGGCCATTTTGAAAAGTTCACCGGGGCATTCGGCTCGCGGCGCATCCCGGTGGCGATTCATCGGCATTAACCCAAAGTTCGATGCCTGAGGGTTATGGCGTTATGATGGCGTTTCGTCTGCCCGAAAATCCTCATGAGCCGAACCTTCGCCGATCATTTCAGCACGGTCGCCGGCAATTACGCCAGCTTCCGCCCTACCTATCCCGCCGCGTTGTTCGACTGGCTGGCGCAACTCGCATCGGGCAAGCAACTGGCTTGGGATTGCGCCGCCGGCAGCGGCCAGGCATCACTCGACTTGGCGGCGCGCTTTGCCGCTGTCATCGCCACCGACGCCAGCCTCGCGCAAATCGGCGCCGCCCCGCAGCATCCCCAAATCAGCTACCGCGTCGCACCTGCCGAAGCAAGCGGGCTGGACGACGCCAGCGTCGATCTCATCACGGTCGCCCAGGCTCTGCACTGGTTCGATCTCGAACAGTTTTACGCCGAGGCCCGCCGCGTCCTCAAGCCGGGCGGGATTCTGGCGGCATGGTCATATGGCGTGCTGCATCTCGACGTCCCGGACATCGATCGTGCAGCCCAACGCTTCTACGCCGAAACCGTCGGCCCCTACTGGCCGCCGGAGCGCCGCCTAGTGGAGGAAGGCTACCGTAGCCTGCCCTTCCCTTTTGAAGAACTGGTTCCGCCCGAATTCGCCATGCACGCCGAATGGAGCCTGCCGCAACTGCTCGGTTATTTCGCCAGTTGGTCGGCCACCGCCCGCTGCATCGCGGCGACCGGCCGCGACCCGGTGGCGGATATCGCGGAGGAGTTGCTCCCGCTATGGGGCGACCCGGCGTTTGCGCGTAACGTGCATTGGCCGCTGGCGATGCGGGTGGGCCGCCACGGCGGCAACTAAGCGCACACGCCCCATGCTGGCCGAGTGGTTCACCTACCTCACCACCGACTGTCACCCGCTCGCCCGCCGTTACGGCTACCTGCGCGAAAGCATCGGCATCCGCGCCCGCTACCGGCGCTGCCATGCCGCCTGGCAACCGCATCTCGAACGCAGCCAGGCGGCGCTCCTCGATTCGCTGGACGACTGCCGGAAGTTCCGCACCGCGCTGGTATTCGGCTCCGGATTGCTGCTGGACATCCCGCTGTCGCAACTCTCCGCGCGCTTCGCCGAAGTAAGGCTGATCGACATCGTCCATCTGCCCGAGATACGCCGGGCTGCGCGGAGCTATCCCAACGTGACCTGCATCGAACATGATGTCAGCGGCTGCCTGGAACACTTGGCGGATGCCACCCCGGCGACCCTCGACGACCGGGCCGCGCCACCCACCCGCTTTCTCGACGAAAAAGGCATCGACTGGGTGGCATCGGTCAACCTGCTCTCGCAACTGCCCCTGCTGCTCCGCGAATGGCTGGTCAAGCGCTTCCCGGACTTGTCTGGGGCAGTTCTGGACGGTTGGGAGGAAAAGCTGATGCGCCGCCATCTCGATTATCTGGCGGGTTTCGACGCGACGACCTGCCTGCTGGCGGATACCGTGCAGACGACTTACGATGCCGCCGGGAACAGCCTCGCCAGCACCGAGTTCGCGGCGCGTTTAGGTCTGACTGAGCGGATCCGCGAGGAATGGCGCTGGGACGTGGCGCCACTGGGAGAAATCGCACCGGGGATCGGGCGCTTTCACCAGGTGGCGGCGCTCTCGCTTACCTGAGCGCCGGACTGGCCGGTGCTGCCGGGGCCGGCGCCGGGGCAGAACTTTCGTTGATGGGAATGTCGGAGATCACCTTGTCGTGACCGGGAGACAGAATCATGATCGTCACCCGCCGGTTGCGCGCTCGCCCATCCGGGGTGTCGTTACTCGCCACCGGCCGGTTTTCGCCGTACCCCAGCACCACCACCCGATCCGGCTGGATCCCGCCCTCGACGAACAGGCGCGCCACGCTGCTGGCACGCGCCGATGACAACTCCCAATTGGAAGGGTACAACGGGCTGTTGATGGGGGCATTGTCGGAATAACCCTCGACCTGGATATTGTTGTCCACCTCGGTCAACACCTCGGCAACCGCTTTCATCACCTTGACCGACTCGCCTTCCAGATTCGCATTCCCGGAGCCAAACAGCACGCTGGCGTTGATTTCCACGGCGATGCCGCGCGCGCTTTGGGTCACCTTGACCTGACCCGTTTTCACCAAGCGCTCCATCACCTTCATCAGATCCTTGGCGATGCCTTTCATTTTTTCGGTTTCCTTCTTGATCTGCACATTCTGCGCATCGTTGCGCTTGGACAGCACGGCCTGCGGGCGTATTACCAAGTCGGCTTTCGGATCCATGGTTTTGGGAACCGCCGGAACGGTTTTGGGTACCGGGACGGAGGTGGTCGGCTCCTTGAACGCCTGGAGTAGGGAATCGCTGAGGAGTTTGTATTTGCCTTCGTTGACTTGCGAGATGGCGTACATCACCACGAAAAAGGCGAACAGCAAGGTGATGAAGTCGGCGTAGGAAACCAACCAACGTTCGAGATTTTCGTGTTCCTCGGGCTTTTTCTTGCGCGCCATTACACGATATAGCCTTGCAGCTTGGTTTCGATGATCCGCGGATTTTCGCCGTTGGCGATGGACACCAGCCCTTCGATGAACATTTCCTGCATGACCACCTGCTGTTCGACGATGGCTTTGATCTTGTTGGCCATCGGAATCAAAAACAGGTTGGCGGAACCCACCCCATAGATAGTGGCGACAAAGGCCACCGCGATACCGGCACCCAGCTTGGAAGGATCGGTAAGGTTTTCCATAACGTGGATCAGCCCCATCACGGCGCCCAGAATCCCGATGGTGGGGGCGAAACCGCCAGCTGCCAGCCAGACCTTGGCCGCGTCCAGATTATGCTTTTCGTAAGTAGCGATCTCCACTTCCATCGCGTCGCGGATTTTTTCCGGCTCGGCACCGTCGACCACCATCTGCAAACCCTTGCGATTGAATTCGTCTTGCATTTGGTCGAGTTGCGACTCCAGGGCCAGCAAGCCGCCTTTACGGGCGGTCTGGCTCCACTCGATGACTTGTTCGATCAGCGCCAATTGATCCTGATGAGGCGGGAAAACCACCCAGACCGCCAGTTTCAAGCCGCGCAAAAATACCGGAATCGAGCTTTGCAGCATGGTAGCGCCGAAAGTACCGCCGAATACGATCAGGAAAGCGGTGGCCTGCAGCAGCGAGGAGATGTGCCCCCCTTCCAGCACTTGTCCGCCGAGGATCGCCGCCAGCGCCAAAACAATCCCGATAATGCTTACATAATCCATGTTTGCCGGCCTAGCCCTTGTTTACAACCATGACAATGACATAAAGCCCCCGACAAATCAATCGGAAGCCACACGGTGCTCCGCATTCGTGCTCAACCACCCTTGTCCACCCAGCCTTTCATGAAGACCCGCAAACGCGCCACGGCCTGGCTGTGCAACTGACACACGCGGGATTCGCTGACCCCCAGCACGGCGCCGATTTCCTTGAGGTTGAGTTCCTCTTCGTAATACAGGGCCATCAACAGTTGTTCGCGCTCCGGCAATTGCTTGATCGCTTCCACTAGGCGGATGCGGAACCCCGCGTCTTCGAGGATACCCAACGGGTTGCCGCCGTCGCCGACGTTGAAATGCCCGAGGAATTCGTCTTCGCCGTCTTGCTGAAAATCCTCGTAATGCAGCAATTGGCTACCGTGGGCTTCGAACAGCATCTGCTGGTAGTCTTCCAGGCTGAGCTGGAGTTCCTTGGCCACTTCCGAATCGCTGGGCGAACGCCCCAAGCGTTGTTCCAGGGCATTCATCGCCGCTTCGATGCGCCGCATGTTCTTGCGCGCCGAGCGCGGCAGCCAGTCCGAATGACGCAATTCATCAAGCATCGCCCCACGAATCCGTTGTGCCGCGTAGGTTTCGAACTGTGCGCCTTGCGCGCCGTCGAAGTTGTTGGCCGCATCGAGCAAGCCGATCATGCCGACCTGGATGAGGTCGTCGACCTGCACGCTGGCCGGCAATTTGGCCATCATGTGGTAGGCGATTTTTTTCACCAGCGGGGCGAAGCGGGTGACGTACTGATCTTTTTGCAGGGTTCCGTGAGCGGTGTACATGGTTAAATACTCAATTCAGGCTCGAATTGACGACCTCCCGGCTCAAACGGCTGCCGATAATGAGCCGCAACATGAATGATTCGATGCGCCCGTCGTTGTCGCTGGGAAACGGCCATTGTTCCACGGATTCGGCAAGCTCCCGGAATGCCAGCGAGGCATCGGCGGAAGGAAAGGCTTCCGTGACCGGGCGACACAACATGGCGGACTGTTTAAGTTTGTCGTCGTAGGGAACGTATCCCATGAAGTCGAGAGACACTTCGAGGAAGCGCCCCGCCACTTGCGACATGTTTTCGAATACCGCGCGCGCTTCGTGGAACGAATCGACCTTGTTCACCAGAATGTGATAGTGACGCTTGGCGAAATTCCGACTGAGCGACTTGATCAGGCCATAGGCATCGGTAATCGAGTCGTGCAGCCCCGAAACCACGATAATCACATCCTGCGAGGCCAGGCTGAACGACGCCTGTCTGCTGTCGGACCCCGCATCCATCAGCATCACGTCGAACGAGCCGGACAGGCGGGTAAAGGAATGCACCAGGTTGTCCTGGGCCACTGCGTCCAGGCCAGCCAAGGCCGGCAGTCCGAGGGCGGCGGGAATGATGGCGATGCCGCCTGGCCCCTGGATCAGCACCTCCTCCAGCGCTCTTTCGCCACGGATGACGTGCGAGAGGTTATAGCGCGGCTTGATGCCCAAGGCGCCTTCCAGCCCGCCCGGACCGAATTGTCCATCCAGCACCAGCACGCGCCGCCCGCGGTTGGCCATGGCAATCGCCAGGTTGACCACCACGTGGGTCTTGCCGATGCCGCCTTTGCCGCCGGCTACCGCGATGGCTCGCACAAAGTCGTTGGCGAACAGCCGCCGCAGTCCTTCCGCCTGATCGCGCATGAACTCAGCCACGGAATTCCTCGGACTTGAGGGTATTGAGCAAGGCACCGTCGCCCGCCGCCGATGCCGCCACGACCAGGGAAAACTCTTCTTCCTGAGGGGTGAAGGGGGACGCCTCGCCGGCCTGCTTGAACACCCGGTCAACCAGGTAAATCGGGTTGGCCAAATGCAGGTCTTCCGGCACTCGCTGGCCGTTGGTGACGTAATGCAGAAGCAACCGATGACGAATGATCACGTCGAGCGCCGTGCCGACATTGACGCCTTCGTCGATCTTGGTAAGGATGCAGCCGTCCAGCCCGGCGCCGCGATAAGCGGCCACCACGTCGTCGAGGGTGCTGCCCTGGGCGTTGCCGGACAAGAGCAGGAGGCGCTTGACCTCGCGGCTGTTGCCGCACAGGAAAGCCACCTGCTCGGCAACACGCTGATCGCGCTGGCTCATCCCCACCGTATCGACCAACACCAGATGCTTGTCGCGCACATCGGCAAGAGTGAACTGCAGATCGTTTTCTTCCTTCACCGCATACACGGGAATTCCGAGAATCTTGCCGTAGATGCGCAACTGTTCATGGGCGCCGATCCGGAAACTGTCGGTGGTGATGAGGGCGACCTGGTTGGCCCCGAATTTGAGGGTGCAGCGCGCCGCCAGCTTAGCCACGGTGGTGGTCTTCCCCACCCCGGTCGGTCCGACCAGCGCATACACGCCGCCGGCATCCACGATGTCGTGGCCTTTGGCGACCACCCGCAGGTTGTTGATGAGGGTGGACTTCAGCCACGGCAAGCCCTTGCCGGCGTCGAAGCCGACCGGCATTTTCTCCAGCAACTGGCGCGCCAGGGCCGGGCTGAACCCCGCCGCCAGCAAACGCCGCATCAATTCCAGCTTGGCCGGCTGACGCCGCCCGATTTCGCCCCACGCAAAGCTCGCCAATTGCCCTTCCAGCATGTTGCGCAGGAATTTGATTTCCTGTTCCAGGTCGCGCAGGTTGTCGCTGTCGGCGACCGGCTCGTTAACCTCCTCGACTTGGAATTTCAGCCCGGCGCCTTTGGGTTGCGCCGCTGCCTTGGGAGGCGTCTGGCCGGGAAAGAAATAAGGGCGGGGTTCGACGCTGGGGGGCGGGGTGAATACCGGGGCAGATGGAGCAGGCTGACGGCGCGAGTGGGGCGCCGAACCGCCGCCCACGGTGGCGATCGCCGCAACATCGGCGGCAGGGGCCGCCATGATCTCGATTTTGTCGCCGACCCGATGGTTGGAGAGGATGACCGCGTCCGGCCCCAATTCTTCGCGCACCAGACGCAACGCGTCGCGGGCCGTATCAGCGTAGAATTTTTTGACGTTCATCACTGGTTCCCTAATACGGCGGTCACTTTAATATTTTTCGAATCCGGCACTTCGGCATGGGATATCACCCTCAACTGCGGCGCGGCGCGGCGCAGGAAACGCGATAGCAGCAAACGTAGCGGCGCCGGTACCAGTAAGACCGCCGCCAAACCGAGCTGTTCCTGTTGCTGGACCACCGCATCGACCTGGCGCAGCAGGTTTTCCGCCAAACCCGGCTCCAGTCCGGCCCCCTCGCCGCCCTGTGACTGGGTTGCCTGCATGAGGATGTGTTCCAGGCGGGGGTCCAGGGCGATGACCTGCAATTCGTCTGAACCCGCATATATCTGCTGAATAATAGCACGTCCCAACGCGACGCGAACCGCGGCAATCAGCTCTTCCACATTCTGGGTTCGCACCACGTGGTCGGAAAGCGTCTCGATGATGGTGCGCATGTCGCGAATATGCACGCCTTCGTCGAGCAGCCCTTGCAGGACTTTTTGCAGCGTCCCCAGGGAAATCTGCTTGGGAACCAGGTCTTCGGTAAGCTTTGGCGATTCGCGGGCCACATGGTCGAGAAGTTGTTGAACCTCCTCTCGTCCCAGCAATTCGGGAGCATGGCTCTGGATGAGGTTGGACAGGTGAGTGGCTACCACCGTGCTGGCGTCGACCACGGTATAGCCGTAGTTCTGCGCGATGTCGCGCTGTTCCGCCTCGACCCACACCGCCGGCAGACCGAACGCCGGGTCCTTGGTGGGGGTGCCGGTCAGTTCGCCCAGTACCCGCCCCGGATTGATGGCCAGGAACATCCCGGCGAACGCCTCGCCGTGACCCACTTCCACGCCTTTAAGGGTGATCCGGTAGGCGTTGGGACGCAATTCGAGGTTGTCGCGAATATGCACGGAGGGCACCAGGAATCCCATTTCCTGGGCGAATTTCTTGCGGATACCCTTGATGCGGCGCAGCAACTCGCCGTCCTGCACGCGGTCCACCAGGGGGATCAGGCGGTAGCCCACTTCCAGCCCCAGCACGTCGACCGGCATCACGTCGTTCCAACTCACCTCGGGAACTTCCGCCGGCGTGGGTACCGCCGGCGCTGCGGGGAGAGGCGGGGGCGCGCGCATCCGCTTGTTGATCAGGTAAGCACCACCGGCCATTATCGATGCCAGCGTCAGAAAAGCCAGATGCGGCATTCCGGGAATCAGGCCGAGCATCCCCAGAATCGAGGCGGTCAGAATCAGCACCTGGGGACGGTTGAACAACTGGTTGATGAGTTGCTGGCTGAGATCCTCGTCGGTGGAAACGCGGCTCACCACGATACCGGCGGCGGTGGAAATCACCAGGGCGGGAATCTGTGCCACTAGACCATCGCCGATGGTCAGCAGGGTGTAATTGCTGGCAGCGGTGGCGAAATCCAGGTTGTGTTGAAGCATCCCCACCAGCAACCCGCCGATGACGTTGATGAGCATGATGAGAATGCCGGCGACGGCGTCGCCGCGCACGAATTTACTGGCACCGTCCATGGAACCGAAGAAATCGGCTTCCTGCGAAACCTGCGAACGCCGCTTGCGCGCCTCGTCCTCGCCGATCAGGCCTGCATTGAGGTCGGCATCGATGGCCATTTGCTTGCCGGGCATGGCGTCCAGGGTGAAACGCGCGCTCACTTCGGCGATCCGCCCGGCGCCCTTGGTAATCACCACGAAATTGATAACCACCAGGATGATGAACACCACGATACCCACGGTGTAATTGCCACCCACCAGAAAATGGCCGAAGGCCTCGATCACCTTGCCGGCCGCGTCCGGCCCGGTATGGCCTTCCAGCAGGACGATCCGCGACGAGGCAACGTTGAGCGACAGACGCAGCAGCGTGGTAACCAGCAGTACCGTTGGGAAAACCGCGAATTCGAGAGGCTTCTGGGTATACAGGCTGACCAGCAGCACCATCATCGACAGGGCGATGTTGAAGGTGAACAGCAGGTCCAGGAGGATCGGCGGCAACGGCAGAATCATCATCGCCAGGATCAGGATGACGAGCACCGGCCCAGCCAGCTTGCTTATGTTCATGTTACCCATGATGGTCAGGGCGTTCGCCTGGGCATCCATCAGGAATTCACCACTTGGTTTGCAAAATCAAAATTAATGTATCGTGGCATTTTCCGCTTGAGATTCAGGATCGAGCTCGGGTGGCACGGGCAATTCGCGAGGGGTTTCCGGCTTATCGCCGGCGCCGCTCTCGTAACGGCGCAATTGGTAAACGTAGGCCAAAACCTCGGCCACCGCAGTATACAAGGTTGCGGGGATTTCCTCATCCAGTTCGGCGTGATGAAACAAGGCACGCGCCAGCGACGGCGCCTGTAGGATCGGCACATGGTGTTCCGCGCCGACATCGCGGATGCGTTGCGCCAGAAGCAAGGTTCCCTTCGCCACCACCTTGGGCGCCCGCATCTTGTCGCCCTGATAACTCAGCGCCACCGCGAAACGCGTCGGGTTAGTGACGATCACGTCGGCCTTGGGCACTTCCGCCATCATGCGCTTGCGCGCCGCCTCGCGCTGCAACTGGCGAATGCGCCCCTTCAGTTCCGGCGAACCTTCGGTTTCCTTGTATTCTTGGCGGACTTCGTCCTTAGTCATCTTCAGCTTGCGGGCATGTTCCCAAATCTGCGCGGGAACATCGATGGCCACCAGAATGATTAGGGAACCGGCCACCGTCATGAAAGTAAAACCCAGCATATGCCCGAGATGAGCGATGCTCTGCCCGAGCGGCTCGGTGATCAGCGCGAAAAACGCGTCTTTTTCATGGATGACCACCCATACCGCCACGCCGCCGATGAGCAGCGTCTTGAGCAGCGCCTTGACCAGTTCGATCACGCTGTTCACGGAAAACATCCTGCCGATGCCCTTGATCGGATCGAGCTTGCCGAAATTCGGCTCCAGCGCTTCAAAGGTAAACAGCCAACCGCCCAATGCCAACGGGGCCGCGATGGCGGCCACTACCACTACCACGATGTAGGGGAAGAACGCCACCAGGATATCCCAGGTATGCCCCTGCAAGCGCAGGAGCATGAGCGACGGGTCGAACGCCACCGCCCGCTCGATGCTCAAACCGTTGCGCATCAGTGCCATCATGCTGTCCATCAGTTGATGGCTCATCGCCATCAACGCCCCGCCGGCCGCCATCAGCACGGCGAACGTGGAAAGCTCGCGGGAACGGGCAATCTGGCCCTTTTCGCGGGCCTGCTCGATGCGCCTCTGTGACGCCGCTTCCGAGCGTTCGAGATCGCTATCTTCTGCCATTATTAGCTAGAAAACACCGAGATTGGGGAGGATGGGAAATTAGCCATGGCGACTGACCACATCAGTAATACACCATCACCTCCACCCCTTGGCGCATGCCCTTCAGGGTGTTTTTCTCACGTTCCAGATCGTGAATCCGCTCGCGAATGTGGCGGCGCTGCTCTTCGTTGAGCTTTTTGGAATTATCCTTGTCCTTTTCGAGTTCCTTTTCCTTGTCCCTGATCTGGCTTTCGATACGCCGGATTTTTTCGCTCATCTCATGGATTTGCCGACCGAGGTGGTAATTCCGCAGAAATCCCGCTTCCCGGTCGGGACGGCACACATAATGGTAGGTCGCGCCGGACTTGCCCTGGTTATAGCCGTTCATCGGCGTGCAATACTCAAGCAGCCCCATTTCGCGCCCCCGCGCATATTCGACTGGGTTCGGCGTCACCCGGAATTCGGCGCACGCTTGGCGGTGCTCCTCGATCCGACCGGGCGGATAGCCCTGGGTGCCGTCGTAATATCCGTAATGCTGCCAATCACCGCGCACGCAATCCTCCTTGGAAAGCGTGCTGCACCCGCCCAGCAAGGCTGCGGACAATAGCGCCGCAAGCCAGGCTGCGCCAGGCAATCTGCTGAAAAATGAAGAACAAGACATGAAAATTCCTTAAATGAATTGAATTGACCAAATTTTACAATGACTCCGCGGCATTTCGGCGAAAATTCATGACGCCTCCTGCACCGGGGAGCAGCCTATGCGCTAAACTGAACTAAAAACCTGCATTCACCCCTCATGAAAATCCCACTCGAATCCGCCATCCGCCTCATCCACGAAACCGCTAACGGCACCTTGGCAACCCATTCCCTGCGCGAACCGGGCTACCCGTTCGCCACCATCCTGCCCTTTGCTGCGGATGCGGGTCACAACCCGCTATTCCTGATGAGCGGACTTGCCGAACACACCAAGAACCTGGCGGCCGACCCGCGTTGCAGCTTCCTGGTAAACACCGCACAGGACGGCAATGTCCAGACCGGTGCCCGCCTCACCCTGATCGGCAACATCTCACCGGTAGAGGCCGACAAGGGACTGGTCGCGCGCTTTCTGCGCTACCATCCCGCCACCGAACAGTACCTCAGTCTCGGCGATTTTACCTTTTACCGCCTAGAACCCATCAAGCTGCGCTACATCGGCGGATTCGGCCAGGCCGGCTGGCTCGATCAGGCCGAGTGGCAAGGCGCCGCCGCCTTGCCACTTGCCGAGGAAGCCGCGATTTTGCGGGAATTGGACATCCAACTGTCCGGCAAGCCGCGCCTGCTCGGCATCGATTGCTACGGCGTCGATTTCGAAAGTGCCGGCAAGCGCGAACGGCAAAACTTTCCCGACCCGCCGCTTGCCTCGAACGACCTGCCAACCCGTGCCAAACGCCTGCTGGCAGCACTGCCCTAGGCGATATTAGGCTGTTATCATCCCGCCCAGCAACCACAACCTAAATTCGCATAAGGAAACAACAATGACCGCAAGACTTCTGCTCCTGGGCATCACCGTCGCATTGCTGGCAGGTTGCGACGCAACGGATCGCCAACAAACCCTCTCCCGCGAGCACGACGCCAAGGCTGCCCAGCTATGCAAAAAGGACAAGGGATTGAAGCGCGTCATCGATATCAACGGCGCCAATTTCACCGCGGAATGCAACAGCGGCATCATCGTTACCGGCTCGGCGGACTGAACGCCGGCATGAAACACCGGTCTCACGAGCAAGCTTAAAAGGATCGCCATCATGCTGAATCCCGTTTCCCTCAAGAACCTCGATAACGCCCAGAATGCCGCGCAATCCTCCCTGCAACGCCTGAGTTCCGGGGCGCGCATCAATTCCGCCAAGGACGATGCGGCAGGTTTGGCCGTCGCCGTCGGTTTGACGGCGCAACTGGGTGGGGATCGACAGGCACTGCGCAACGTCTCCGACGGCTTGTCGCTCACCGAAACAGCAGGCGGCGCGTACAGCCAGGTTTCCGACTCGTTGCAACGGATGCGCGAGTTGGCGGTGCAGGCCGCCAACGGCACCAACAGCCCCAGCGATTTGCAGGCCATCCAGGCGGAATTCAGCCAACTCGGGGAAAGCCTCGGCCAGACCGCCGGCAATGCCCAGTTCAATGGAAAGAAATTGCTGGATGGAAGTTTCAGCGCCCCGCTGCAAAGCGGCCCCAACCCCGGCGACAGCCAATCCCTGACGCTGGGCAGCGCCATGCCGCAGAGTCTGGGCATAGACAGCCTGGACGTCACTACCGCAAGCAACGCCACCACGGCGCTGGGCGCCCTGGATAACGCCATCGCCAGCATCAACAGCCAGCAGGCCAACATCGGCGCGGCGCAAGCGGGGTTGAATTCAACCCTCGCCAACCTCAGCAATTCCTATGAAAATCTCGCCGCCGCAAAGAGCCGCATTGCCGATACCGACTTCGCCGCCGAAAGCACCGCGCTGACGCAAAGCAACCTCAAGCAGCAAGCTGCCACCAAGGCGCTGTCGGCTTACAACGCCACCCAATCGGCCAGCGTGTTGGGACTGATTAAAGCCTGATTACCTGAATCACAGGAAGCGATCCAAGATCCTACGGCTGGTACGATCCAGCGCCTGCACGTCGCGGATCAGGAACAGGATGCCGTGGCTATCGGAGACCAGCAGGTTGGAACCGACCACGCGACGAATGTCTTCCTCGCCCTTCAGCGTGAACGACGTATCGCCGCGATCCGTCTCCACTTCCCAGGTACACGGGGTGGCGAAACCGGAAACCCGGAGAATACGGCGGATTTCCGGCATGAATTCGCGGCTCGCCAGTTCTTCCTCGATCAGCTTGCGAGTCGCCTCGGGCAAACCGTCCAGACCTTCCAGCCATGCCAGTTCGCGACCGTCGCTGCTCACCAGGGCGATGCCCTCGTCGGGCGCGGCGATGGGAAAAGCCCGCACCGGCACCACGTCCTCGTGAATTTCGCCATCCGCGCCGCGAAACGCCAAGCGCCCGAAGGGATTGCGGGTCAACTCGAAATTACCGTTCATGCTTCGCCCTCCCCGGCCGATTCGCGCAACGCTTCGGCATTCCGCGCTTGCGCCTGGTAAAGCTTGTAATAAGCGCCCTGGCGGGCCATCAACTCCTCGTGCCCGCCCACCTCGACGATCTTGCCGCGATCCAGTACCACCAGCCGGTTGGCGCGCCGCAAGGTGGAGAGACGATGGGCGATGGCGATGGTGGTGCGGCCCTGCACCAGGTTGTCCAAGGCTTTCTGGATTTCCTTCTCGGTGGTCGAGTCCACCGACGACGTCGCCTCATCCATAATCAGGATGCGCGGATCGATGAGCAAGGCGCGGGCGATGGATATCCGCTGGCGCTCGCCGCCCGACAACGCCTGGCCGCGCTCGCCGACCAGCGAATCGTAGCCCTGCGGCAGGCGCAGGATGAATTCGTGGGCATGGGCGGCACGCGCCGCCGCAACGACTTCGGCGCGGGTGGCGTCGGGTTTGCCGTAGGCGATGTTCTCGGCGATGGTGCCGAAAAACAGGAAGGGTTCCTGCAACACCAGGCCGATATTGGCGCGGAATTCCGAAACCGGCAGGGAGCGGATGTCCACCCCGTCCACCCGGATCATCCCTTCCGATAAATCGTAAAAACGGCAGATCAGATTGACCAGGGTACTCTTGCCCGAACCGCTGTGGCCGACCAGACCGATCATTTCGCCGGGAGCGATGTCCAGATCGACGCCGCGGATGATGGCGCGATTGCCATAGCGGAAGCCCGCTTCCTGAATCTCGATGCGCCCCTGCACGGTATCGAGATGCACCGGGTTGGCGGGTTCCGGTACGCTGGAGACGTGGTCGAGAATGTCGAATATGCGTTTCGCCCCGGCGGCGGCTTTTTGCGTCACCGAGACGATACGGCTCATCGAATCGAGGCGTGTGTAAAAACGGCTGATATACGCCAGGAACGCCGTCAGCACGCCCACCGTGATTTCATTGCGCGACACCTGCCAGATCCCAAACCCCCACACCACCAGCAGCCCCACTTCAGTGAGCAGCGTTACAGTCGGAGTGAACAGCGACCAGGTCTTGTTGAGCCGGTCGTTGACCGCCAGATTATGCTTGTTGGCTTCGCGAAAACGCGCCGCCTCGCGCTTTTCCTGGGCGAACGCCTTGACCACCCGGATACCGGGGATGGTATCGGCGAGCACGTTGGTCACTTGCGACCAGACCCGGTCGATCTTCTCGAAACCGGTACGCAGCTTGTCGCGCACCACGTGGATCATCCAGGCGATGAACGGCAGGGGCAGCAAGGTCACCAGCGCCAGCCAGGGATTGATGGAAAACAGAATGATCGAGGTCATCACGATCATCAGCACGTCGGTGGCAAAATCCAACAGATGCAGGGAGAGAAACACGCAAATTCGGTCGGACTCGCTGCCGATGCGCGCCATCAGGTCGCCGGTGCGTTTTCCCCCGAAATATTCCAGGGACAGGCGCAGCAAATGCTCGTAGGTGGCGGTACGCAAGTCGGCGCCAATGCGCTCCGACACCAGCGCCAGGATGTAGGTGCGCGCCCAGCCCAGGCTCCACGCCAGCAGTGCCGCCAACAGCAGGCCGCCGAGATACAGGGTAACCAGCCCGGCATCGATGGGCTTGCCGTTCTGGAAGGGAATCAGGATGTCGTCCATCAGCGGCATGGTCATATAGGGCGGCACCAGCGTCGCCGCCGTGGAGGCCAGGGTCAGCAGAAAACCGGCCAACAGTTGCCCCTTGTAGGGATGGGCGAAACGCCACAGGCGAAACAGCGTCCAGGTCGACGGCGCGGTGTGAATCTCCCGCGTGCAGATCGGGCATTCCTCCTGGCCGGGTTCGAGCGGCGTCTTGCAGGTCGGGCAGATGCCCTCGACGGTCGGCGCGACCGGCTCGCCGCTGACGAATGCCGCCACTTGCAATTCAAATTGGCTGACCAGGCGCAGCGCCGCCAGGTTCATCGCCAGGGTATGGCGCCAGCGCGCCAGACGCGCGTCGGCATCGCGCAATTCCAAGGTGCCCACCCCGGCATGGTCGGAGTGCAACAGTTCCAACCCGGCACGATAGCCCCATTGGTTCCAGGCATCCCCATCCGGGGCGCGGGCCAGCAAACGGCGGTCGGTCGCCACCACCAGCCCGTGGGTAAATTGCAGGCGCTCGTCGAGATCCAGTTCCATCCAGGCAAGGATTTCCTCGCCGGCTTCCAGGCGGTCTTCCAGTTCCGCGCGCCAGGTTTCGGGAATCGAGCGGACAATCGGATTATTCGGTAGTATTTCGGTCTTCATGGGAATCCATCATTTTCTGGCTAAAAGCTTGGTCCGCAACCGATACAGCGCGGCAAGCCACTTCAACGCAAAGAGTATAACCCGGACACCGGGAGGCCATGCAGCCGGAAAACTTTCTTTTTCCTGACAGTAAACCAACGGTAACATTCCGCGTTGATTTAAAGTTTGCGTTTAATCGGGGATTACTCCCCACTTTTTGCAGCGATATATGGAAAAGAAAAATTTGGAGTTTGTCGAGGTCAAGTATCTGCATGGCCCGAACATCTGGACGTACCGCCCGGTCATCGAAGCCTGGGTTGATATCGGCACCCTGGAGGACTTCCCCTCCAACACCCTGCCCGGATTTTACGAACGCTTGAGCGCTTGGCTACCCAGCCTTGTCGAGCACCGTTGCAGCGTCGGCGAACACGGCGGCTTTCTGAAGCGGGTCCGCGAAGGCACCTGGGCCGGTCACATCCTCGAACACGTCACCCTCGAACTGCAAAACCTCAGCGGCCAACGCACCGGCTTCGGCAAGGCGCGCGGCACCTCGAAACGCGGCCTGTACAAGGTGGTGGTGCGTTCCCGCCAGAAAGAAGTCACCCGCGCCTGCCTCGACGCCGCCCGTGAACTCATTCTGGCGGCCATCGAGGATACCCCCTTCGACCTGCCGGGCACCCTCGCCCGCTTGCGCGACATGGCCGATTCGCTGTGCCTCGGGCCGAGCACCGCCTGCATCGTCGATGCCGCCGGCGAGCGAGGCATCCCGGCGATCCGCCTCACCGAAGGCAACCTCGTGCAACTCGGCTACGGCGCGCGCCAACGGCGCATCTGGACTGCCGAAACCGACCGCACCAGCGCCATCGCCGAAACCGTCTCGCGCGACAAGGATCTCACCAAAACCCTGCTGCAAGCTTGCGGCGTGCCCATCCCCGAAGGACGCCTGGTGGACAGCCCGGCAGACGCCTGGGAAGCCGCCGAGGACATTGGCCTGCCGGTAGTCGTGAAGCCCTATGACGGCAACCACGGACGCGGCGTGTTCACCGACCTGAAAACCCGCGAGGAAGTCGAATCCTCCTACCCGCTCTCCCTCGCGGAGGGCAGCGGCGTGATCGTCGAACGCTTCATCCAGGGCGCCGAACACCGCCTGCTGGTGGTAGGCGGCAAGGTGGTCGCCGCCACGCGCGGCGAAACCGCCTCGGTGGTCGGCGACGGCAGCTCGACCATCGTCGAACTGATTAACGCCCAGATCAACACCGACCCGCGCCGCGGCGAGGAAGAAGACTACCCGCTCACCCCGATTCTCCTCGAAAGGGAGCCGATTGCCGTGCTGGAGCTGGAACGGCAGGGCTTCAAGCCGGATTCGATTCCCCCGCAAGGCCTTGAAGTCCTGGTCATCCGCCACGGCAACATGGCTTTCGACGTCACCGACCAAGTGCATCCCGAAGTCGCCGCCGCCGCCTCGCTGGCGGCGCGGGTGGTGGGACTCGACATCGCCGGTGTCGACATGGTCACCGCCGACGTTTCCCGTCCGCTCGAAGAGCAGCGCGGCGCCATCGTCGAAGTCAACGCCGGCCCCAGCCTGCTGATGCACATCAAGCCCGCCGAAGGCACGCCGCGCCCGGTAGGACAGGCCATCGTCGCCAACCTCTTCCCCGCGGACGACAATGGGCGCATCCCGGTGGTCGGGGTAACCGGCTCGCACGGCAAGACCGTGGTCGCCAAACTCACCGCTCACCTCATCGGGCTGACCCGTAAACACGTGGGACTGTCCTGCAGCAAGGGGCTTTACCTGGACCGCCGCCATGTCGAAAAGGGCGACCGCGCCGATTGGGCATCGTCCCACAAGGTGCTGATGAACCGCTCCGTCGAAGCGGCGGTGTGCGAAAGCGGCGCCCGCGCCATCCTCGCCGAGGGACTGGCGTACGACCGCTGCCAGGTGGCGGTGGTCACCAATCTCGACCCGACCGCGCTGTTGCCCGACTATTACGTGGAAGAGTCCGAGCAGTTGTTCAACGTGCTGCGCACCCTGGTCGACGTGGTACTCCCGGAAGGCACGGCGGTACTCAATGGCGCCGACCCGGAAGTGGCGAAAATGGCGGAACTGTGCGACGGCGAAGTAATTATATTCGCGTCCGACGCCGGCCTGCCCTTGTTGACGGAACACCTCGGCGCCGGCAAGCGCGCGGCATTCGTGCGCAACGGCCAGATGGTTTTGGCGAGCGGCACACAGGAAGCGACGCTCGGCGAAGTGGCGGCGATGCCCCTGATCAAGCAGGATGGCGCCCCTTACCAGGTGGAAAACCTCCTGGCGGCGGCCAGTGCGGCGTGGGCACTGGGCATCGGCCCCGACCTGATCCGCGCCGGAATCGAGACTTTCGGCCTGGAAGCGGCGGATCTGCCGGCCAGCCAGCACACGATCTGAAATTTCATTTAACGACTGCCGGAACCAGCACTCCGGCGTCCCAGAAACACGGGAAACATTCATGGAAGTAACGCGAATCAGGGCTTTGCGCGGCCCCAATCTGTGGAGCCGTCACACGGCCGTCGAAGCCATCGTCACCTGCATCGAGGCGGAATGCGCCATCGCCGAAAGCCCTGATTTCGAGGCCCGGCTGCGGGCGCGCTTTCCGGAAATCGGCCTGATGGAACCCACCGGCCACGAAGAAGCGATTTCCATGGCCCACGCCCTGGAATCCGCGGCACTCGGACTACAGGCCCAGGCCGGCTGTCCGGTGACGTTCAGCCGCACTTCCGTGACGCTCGAACCCGGCACTTACCAAGTGGTCGTCGAATACAGCGAAGAAGCGGTGGGACGGCTGGCCTTCGAACTGGCCGAAACCCTGTGCCGCGCAGCGGCTCTGGATCAACCTTTCGACCTCAACGAAGCCTTGGCGCGGCTGCGCGAACTCGACGAAGAGCTGCGTCTCGGCCCGAGCACCGGCGCCATCGTCCAGTCCGCCGTGGCGCGCGGCATTCCCTACCGGCGCCTCACCGAAGGCAGCTTGGTGCAATTCGGCTGGGGCAGCAAGCAACGGCGCATCCAGGCCGCGGAAACCGACCGTTCCAGCGCCATCTCCGAAGCCATCGCCCAGGACAAGGAACTCACCAAGAAACTCCTGGCCGCCGCCGGCGTGCCGGTGCCTATCGGCAGCGTCGTCACCGATGCCGAAAGCGCCTGGAGCGCTGCCCAGGAAATCGGCGGTCCGGTAGTGCTCAAGCCGCAGGACGGCAACCAGGGCAAGGGCGTCGCCGTCAACCTCGAAACCCGCGAACAAGTATTGGCGGCCTTTGCGGTCGCCGCGGCAATCAGCGACGAAGTCATCGTGGAACGCTACCTACCGGGACACGACTACCGGATGCTGGTGATCGGCGACCGCCTGGTCGCCGCCGCCCGCCGCGATCCGCCGCAAGTCATCGGCGACGGCGAACGCAGCATTAGCCAACTCGTCGAACAGGTCAACAGCGACCCCCTGCGCGGCGAAGGCCACGCCACCTCGCTCACCAAGATCCGCCTCGACGACATCGCCCTGGCGACCCTCGCCAACCAGGCGCTCAGCGCCGATTCGATCCCGCCCAAGGGCAAACGGGTGAACCTGCGCCACAACGCCAACCTCAGCACCGGCGGTACCGCCACCGACGTCACCGACGACGTCCATCCCGAGCTGGCGGCCCGCGCCGTTGCCGCCGCACAAATGGTCGGCCTGGACGTGTGCGGGGTCGACGTCGTGTGCGACAACGTCTTGAAACCGCTCGAAGCGCAAGGTGGCGGCATCGTCGAAGTCAACGCCGCACCGGGCCTGCGCATGCACCTCCACCCCTCCTACGGCAAAGGCCGCGCGGTCGGCGAAGCCATCGTCTCGATGATGTTCGGCGAAGGCGACGACGCGCGCATTCCCATCGTCGCAGTCGCCGGCACCAACGGCAAGACCACCACCGTGCGCCTCATCGCCCATCTGTTCACCTGCACCGGCAAGCGCGTCGGCATGACCAACTCGGATGGCGTATACATCGAAAAACGTCGCATCGACACCGGCGATTGCAGCGGCCCGAAAAGCGCCCGCAACGTCCTGCTCCACCCCGACGTCGATGCCGCCGTATTCGAAACCGCGCGCGGCGGCGTGCTGCGCGAAGGCCTGGCTTTCGACCGCTGCGACGTGGCGGTGGTCACCAACCTCGGCATGGGCGACCACCTCGGCTTGAGCTACATCAGCAGCGTCGAAGACCTCGCCGTGGTGAAGCGGGTCATCGTGCAGAACGTCGCGCCGCAGGGCATGGCCGTCCTCAATGCCGCCGACCCGATGGTCGCGGCGATGGCGGAACGCTGCCCCGGCGAAGTGACTTTCTTCGCCGCCGACGTCCATCACCCCGTGATGGCCACCCACCGGGCGCTGGGCAAGCGCGTGATCTACCTCGACGGCGGCGACATCGTTGCCGCCGAAGGCGCCACCGAGCAGCGCATCGCCCTGTCCGGCATCCCCATCACCCGCAATGGCACCATCGGCTTCCAGGTCGAAAACGCCATGGCCGCCACCGCCGCCGCCTGGGCGCTGGGCCACGACTGGGAAACCGTGCGCACCGGGCTGGCAACCTTCGTCAACGACGCCGCCACCGCCCCCGGACGCTTCAACCTATTCAACTACCGGGGCGCCACCCTGATCGCCGATTACGGCCACAATCCCGACGCCATCCTGGCCCTGGTCAAAGCCATCGACGCCATGCCCGCCAAACGCCGCTTCGTAGTAATCAGCGGCGCCGGCGACCGGCGCGACGAAGACATCCGCCAGCAGACCGAAATCCTCGGCGACGCCTTCGACGAAGTGATTCTCTACCAGGATCAATGTCAGCGCGGCCGCGCCGACGGAGAAGTCCTGGCGCTCCTCCAAGACGGACTGAAAAAAGCCAAACGGACCAAGACCATAGCCGAAATCCACGGCGAATTCCTCGCCACCGACACCGCCCTCGCCCGCCTCCAGCCCGGCGACCTGTGCCTGATCCTCATCGACCAGGTCGACGAAGCGCTGGAACACATCGCCAAGCGGGTAGCGGAAGCCTGACCCCTGCGGGGCCGGCCTGCCGGCCTCTGTCAGAACGCCGCCTACACAGCGTGGCCACGTCAGCGACCGCTTCGGCGCAGGTTTGCGCACCGCTCGCCCGACGAGACGCCGACCCGCTAAAAACATAGGCTAATCGACACGTTTAGGTTATTTAGACGGCGCGTAAATTCCGTGGCGTCGTCATTCCCGCGAAAGCGGGAATCCAGTATTTATCCGGACTCCCGCCTGCACGGAAACAACAGGACTTTGTGGCCGGGTTGACCACAGCATCGATCCAACTCATTTCCCGGAACACTCAAACCCTACTCATCCCCACAACGAATCGCCGGGCAAAGCCCGTCCCCGTGGTTTGGGGGGGGAAACCTCTATCGGGTCGTTCAGCATCTCCTTGAGGAGGGGCTATCCCCGCGGATGCGGGGGAACCGGCTACTGGAACTCGGAGGCCAATGCCGGCGCAGGTCTATCCCTGCGGACGCGGGGGAACCTGCGATCGCATCACCAGCGGCGATCCATTGGGCGGTCTATCCCCGCGGACGCGGGGGAACCCCGATGGAACATGGGAAACGCACCATCCACACGGGTCTATCCCCGCGGACGCGGGGGAATCTCGAATTCTCTCAGTAGTGCGAATCCAATTTGGGGTCTATCCCCGCGGACGCGGGGGAATCCAGGACATCCTCAAGGAAGAGCACGTCCACCAGGGTCTATCCCCGCGGACGCGGGGGAATCTATTCGATAGGAGTCATGACGCCCCCCGGCTGGGGTCTATCCCCGCGGACGCGGGGGAATCTGTTGCCCGGTGCGCTGATGGCCCTGTGTCTGGGGTCTATCCCCGCGGACGCGGGGGAATCTATTCGATAGGAGTCATGACGCCCCCCGGCTGGGGTCTATCCCCGCGGACGCGGGGGAATCCCCGGCGCGGCCATCCGCGCTACGCTCAAGCGCGGTCTATCCCCGCGGACGCGGGGGAATCACGCTTTGTGCTCCAATTCGTCCAGTCCGGCGGGGTCTATCCCCGCGGACGCGGGGGAATCGCCATTATTAGCGCGACTACGCCGTCTATTTTGGGTCTATCCCCGCGGACGCGGGGGAATCTTCATGGGGGATACCAAAGACCAGCGGGCTTACGGTCTATCCCCGCGGACGCGGGGGAATCCACGGTGCTGGGGCTGGCCGCCTCGCTGGCGAGGGTCTATCCCCGCGGACGCGGGGGAATCCAGCAGAGAAGCGGAATGTCTCAACTCAAGCGGGGTCTATCCCCGCGGACGCGGGGGAATCCGCCCGGCATCCATACGCTGGCGACCTTGGAGTGGTCTATCCCCGCGGACGCGGGGGAATCAGCACCGCCGGGCGCAAACACAGCGGCAGCGGGGGTCTATCCCCGCGGACGCGGGGGAATCTGCCGATGGCTTGGGCCAGGACGACAAGTCGAGGGTCTATCCCCGCGGACGCGGGGGAATCTCTCGATGGTAACAAAATGATCCACAAGAGGAAACTTCAATATCCATGCGTTTTTTTAAAGAGCGTTTGTAATACTCAGCGGGGTTTCTCCCCTCTCCCTCTTGCGAGGGAGGGGCTATCGCCGGCATTTTTCGCTGGCCTGAGTAGTTACGAGCGTTTTACAAAGACTTCCGGGTCAGCCACATGCCGTCGATATCCACCAGGTTGCAGGGTGGCGACCCCAGGTTGGCGATGCCGACGCCGCCGGTTTCGTTGCTGTCGCGCCACACCATGACGATGCTGCCTTGGGGATCGGCGCCGTACCAGTCGCTCAGCACGTCCCAGATGCGGGTGCGCACGCCGGCGTTCATGCGCGGCGACAGGTAGACCGCGGGGGCGACTTCGAGCATGGTAGACGCCAAAAATCCGCGAAAACGGTAAGTTACGTCACGCGTCACTACTACGACCAGGGCCATCCAGTTCCTCCATGCGAATAACCTGCTTGATCTTGTCGATCATGGCGGGAATCACGCTTTGTTTGCGAAAGACCGTGGCGGCTTCGCGCCTGACCAGCCGGTCGATGCTGGTTGCGTCGCCGTCCAGCGCCCGTTTGGCGGCACTGAAGGCGACCTGCAAGGTGACCGATTCGCGGAACAGGTCGGCGATGTCGAGCACGAAGGATTGCCCGGAATCCTCGTGGATGAACCCCAGTTGCGGGATGACCGCGAGCGCTTGCACGGCGATCGCTGCCGCGGCCTGGACCGCGGTGGCGGCGTGGTTGATCGCCTGGTTGGGGGTGTCGGTGGCATTGGGGTTGGCGCGGTCGTAATGCCGTCCGGCCCAGGGGATGGCGTATTTTTCGGCCATCAGGGCATAGACGGCTTTGACCCGCGAACCTTCGATGCCGCGCAGGATGTCGAGATCGCGGTGGGGCAGGACTTCGCCCAACCGCAACGCATACATGTGGCGCGCCACGCTGATGCGGCGGCGCGGGTTGCCCCACAATTCGGCCTGGCGGCGGGCGATGTCGGAACGATCCGGCAATAATGCCGGGGCGGTGTAGGAGCGCACGCCGTCCTGCCCGACGGCGGCCAGCAGGGTGCCATGCCGCGCCAGCAGGCGCAGGGCGTCGTGGGTGACGCTGCTGCCCGGCCCGAGCAGGATCATGGAAACCGCCTGATGGGGGATTTGATCGACGTGGGGGGTGAGCGAGTTCTTGCCGGCCATGAAATGCAGGCAGCCGTCGATCACGCATAACTCGCCGCGTTCCAGCCAGATCAGGCCGTGGCGGTCGGCATGGGGTATCCGGGCGGTTTCCAGCCCCAGGCGGCCTTTCAGCATGGCCGCAGCAGCAACATGCCGAAGCCGAAGGCGCGGTGCCGTCCGACGCCCCGCGCCAGCAGGCGGGCAAAAGCGGCACCCGCGCCGACCCGCAGGCGCCCCTGGAACACCGCATCCGGGCCGGACGAGCCGCTGGCCTTGCGTTTGCCGTTTTCACCGCCGTTATCCTTGCGCAATACGCGGGTAAGGCGGAAGGCTTGCAGGCGGGCATCGAGAATTTGCGCGGCGCCGTCCACCGCCAACTGGCGGGTCAACCAGTCAAGATAGATGCGCTCCCGCTGGGCGGGACCGCCGGCATCGTCGCCCGACGCACCGCTTTCAACCGCGTGCAAAAAGGCGTCGCGTTCACGCCCGTCCGTGGCGCGGATAACCGGGCGCACCCGCACCTCGAAACCGACCTCCCGCCCAGTTGCCCAATCACTGGGAAACCGGCGCGCATCCAGTTCATCCAGCCCCAGCGCCCGCGCCACGTCGGGCGCGGCCAGGGCGGCATTTTGGCGGAGCGTTTCCAGGCTTTGCGGGGTATAGGCGAGCAATCCCTGCCGTTCCCCCAGATAGCGGAACGGCTTGGGCGAGCGCTCGCCGAACGCGGCGCGCAGCAAGGCATGGAAGGCATAGCCGTAATCGCCGTCGGGCGACAATACGCCGTGGCGGGTGGCCCAGGCGGTCAACACGGCGGGGGGCGGTTGGAGGCGCAGCAAGTGCAGGCTCATGACCGGCTCCCCGGATTGAAGCTGCCTTCGCGCACCGGGCGCCAGCCGCCGTGGACGCCGCTGCGCCAGTTGCGCTCGTCGCAGATGTCGATGGGGCGGTCATGAGGAAGAGTGCCCTCCCCTGCCGGCCATTGCAGGCGCAAGACGCCACCGGATTGGGGGAGTTCGGCGCTTTGCAGGGCTTGCAGCACGGTGTCGGCCTCCTGCCAGCCGGCGAAAATCCGCCGGCTCGGCAAACAGGATTTGCGCCCGATGAACAGCGGGCGAAAGGGATGGTCGAGCGCCGCAGCAAGATCGTCGAGGGTGGGCGCTTCGGCGGCGGGTGCGAGGCGCAGGGCGACCAGGACGGCGAGACTGGCGTGGTAGTCGCGGTAGCGCAAATGCGGCCCGGCGTAAGTGCCCGCCCCGCCCCGCCGTTCCTCGGCAACGCCCCAGGTCGTCCAGCCTTTGTCGTCGGCATGTAGCTGGGCGGTCTGAAAATCCCTGAAACGGCGGCTGTCGCCGTCCAGCCGCGCCCCCAAGACCAAGCGGCTTTGCAAGCGGTCATGCGGCTCGCCGTCCTCGCGCCGCCAGCCGAGGGCATTGGCGAGCAACCCGGTGACCATGGAAAGCGCCGGAAAGTCGCGGATCACGCCATAGTTGTCGATGGTCTCGCCGCCGAAGGCGATGAGCGGCGCTTCCAGGCGCATCAAGAGATGGCGCGGCATGTCAGCACTCCCCTTGCTGGACGATGGCGGCGGCCCAGTCGGCGAGCGCCGCGAGGTTCAGGCGTTCGGCGCCGGGAATCGCTACGCTGTCCAACGCCAGAAAACGCCGCGCCAGCGGTGCGCCGTAAGCGTCGTTCATCGCTGCGATTTCCTGGGCCATGCGCGCCACGGCGCGTTGCCGGATGGGGCCGGGATGTTCGCTATCCGCCAACGGCAGCGCATCGTGAAACGCGCCCGCCAGGCTGCATGGCTGCCAGTCGCCCGCTTCCACCAGCATGAATTTAGCCCACTCGAACGGCGCGGTGGAGCCGCGCTTGGCGCCGGGGCTGACGGTGGCAATCAGGTGCAGCAGATGCTGTACCACGCGCCCCGCCAGTTCGCGGCGTTCCGCCGGGGTGGCGGGGGCAAAGCAGTCGGCGGCCTGGATGCCTTCGAGGTTTTCCACAAGTTGCGGCACGTCCACCACCACGTAGCCGTAATACAGGCCGGAGGCGAGTTCGGTGTCGAAGATGCCCGCCGAGCCGAGTTCGCCGGCTTCCTGTACCAGGTCGTCCACCACCGTGAAATAATCGTTTTCGACTTCCTGCTTGTGCACCGTGAAGGCATGGGCGACGTAGACGGCAGCCTCGCGCCCGGCAAGGATGTCGGAAGTGACCATCCGTCCGAACAGGGCGGATTCCAGGCCGCTGCCGTGTTTCAGGGCTTCGATGTTCTTCTTCTCGTCTTTCATGGCCTTGGCGATTTCCGCCTTGAGCGCCTTTGCGTCGGGATGCGCCTGCGCCAGTTCGCTACAGCGACGCACCAGATAATCGATTTCCGGTCGACCCAGCAATACCGCCTGACCGGTCTTGAGCGCGTCTTCACCCTTCTTTTCCTTGCCGCCCTTGTCGAGCAAGCCCGCGTCGCGCAAGGCTTCGGCAGCGGCTTGGGCAAGCACGGCGTCGATGCCGTTTTCCTGGATGCGCCGACTGATGAGTTCCAGCGTGCCGCGCGAGCGTATCGCCATCGGTACCTCCAGGTGCGCCAGGGAGAACAGGTCTTCGGCCACTCGCCAGTGGCGTTTCAGGCATTGCGAGGAAATCCGGGTGCGCACCGCGTTGCCCAGCGGCAGGCGTTTCGCCAGCCCGGCATCGTCGCGGTTGAGCAGCGCGGCAGGATAGGTATGAAGGGTGTGAATCTGGATGAAGCGGGGTAGTGACATGGTAGGTCTCCTGAGTTCAAGCGTGTTTCGGTTTTTTGGCTTGGGCGTAAAAATAGCGGCCCGCAATTTTCAGGCGTAGCGCTTCGCACTTATCCTCGTCGCGGCCCTCGGCGAGAATTAGCCCACCCAACTCGCGCCAGTTGGGTGCGACGGTCTTGGTAGCAAGCAGCCGCACCAGGCGCGGCAGCAATTGCCGGAACGCCTCGCCGCGCGCGGTAAGCAGCTTGGTGACGCGCGATTCGGCAACCGCCGCATCGCTCAGTTGCTGCCCCAGGCTGATACCGCCATCATGGCCGGCCAGCGCCATGCCGTGGGCGATCAACGCCCAGCGGCGCCAGGTTTCGGCCGTCCAGGATTCCGGTTCAAGATCGGCGGCGACGAAAGCCCGCACCAGTGCAGCCACTTGGTGGGGGCGAAACTCGCCATCCGGATCGAGACGCGCCAGAGCGGCCCGTTCGCCCCGGTCGAGGGTCGCGGCGTCCCCCGCAAAACGGGGTTGACGGGCGATGAATTGGGCAAGGCGAACCAGCGGATTCTTGACGGCCTCGGGAATGGCGGCCGATTCCGCCCGGTCGGCGTCATGCAGGCTCATGGTGCGGCTCCTTTTCTACGGTGGATTGGTGGTAATGGTTGGCGAGGGAGGGAAAGGTCTTGCCATTGCGCAAGGCACCGTGAAACCGCGCCAGGGCGGCGGCGCGGGCGCGGTAGCGCTGTTCGCTGCCTTGCGGCCCGGCTTCGAAGGCATGCAACAGAATCTTTTCGGCGCGCTCCGCCATGCCCAGCAGCCATTGCAGGCGGGTTTGATCGGCATGGGGAGATTCGATTTCCGCATTGAGGTCGTCGAAGAAACGCGCGTCTTCGGCTTGTTCGAAAGTTTTGGTGACGGCACTGCTTTTGTCCTTGGCGCTGTCCGAAAAACGCTCTTTTTCCGCGCCCTGGTCGAACAGGGTTGCCAGGGCCGTCCACAGCACGCCGCGCATTTGTCCAATCGCGTCGACCCGTTCTCCCGCGACTTTCGCCAGGAGGTCGGTGTGCTTGCGGGCAAGCAGTCTGCCCACCGTGGGTGAGACGGGAATGCGCCGTTCGTGGTAGCCCTCGGTCACACTTTTGTTTGCTGTCGGCCCCCCTCGCGATAATGCCTGCATAACAACAACCCAGCCGTCTCCCTCTGCCTTATCCAGATTCATTGCAGTGGGTTGAAAATATGACCTCTTGTGGTACTCGTTCCCAAAAAGAAGTGCTACAGCCAAGTCGTAGCTGAATCCTTTTGAACGAACTTTAAGGGCCTCGCCGTTAGTATCAATTGGTGTCCAAGGATCGCCGGTGCCCCCCATACCGTTATTCGATGCAACCCGAATTTCTTTACTGGTTGTAGCCTTGGCAAATCTGATGGATTGGCAGTCCCCAACCAGCCGGATACGTCGGCAAATCTCAATGTAGAAAGGGTCAAGGATGGAGAATGAAAGACTGCCACTTCCATCCCAAGGAAGAAGCCATAGCAATCCATGGTTGTTGTTTGTCTCAAATCCATACGTATCAACAATGGACTGCCGCGCATTCAGCAGTGCGTCCAAATCACGTTTCCATCGTTTCCCGATGTTTCCTTTTGGTACAGCACCTATTGCGACGCGGGACCCACCCCCCCCGTTCATTCGCGAAATTCCGTAGTTGCCAGCCCCCCCATAACCTTCCTGCGTTTGCAGGCTGACCAGCGCCATCAGCCAGTCGTCCGGCTCAGCACAGCGCATCCGCGCGGCCTTGAGGTCGTGATTTTTCGAGGTCACCAACATGTCGAGTTCGTCGGCGGCGTACAGGGTGTTTTTCCATGCGCTCACATTTCCCCCCGGCACCGGCGCCTGCATGAACGCCGGTTGGTCGTGCGGGGCGATCAGGCACCACGCCGCGCCGTCCGGGTGATCCGGGGTGAGGGCGAGCAGCGCTGCGCGCCATGCGGCGGCATCAGTGAAGGGTTCCGTCCGCCCGGCGCAATGCAAAGCCAGGGCGGCAAGCTGCACCAGGAAGGCGTGCCAGGGGTGGCGCTGGTGCGGGCGCAAGGCGGGGAAGTCGCGCACCTCGTCGCTTGCCAGGGCCACCAACAGGGCGGGCAGGCTGTATTTGACGGTTTGCCCACCGGCAACCAGGCGGGCGCGAATCAGCGGTTCGTCGAGCAGGGAATAATGCAGGGTCACGGTTGGTCTCCTGTGTCGGGGTCGTTCTTGAGGCGTTCCAGCCCGAGGCGGCTGTAGCGAAAATGGGCGCCGCCCAGGCGAAAGGTGATGGCGCCGCCGCTTTGGGCAATTTCTGCGGGTTCGGCTTCCAGCGGCAAGTCCTTGGGCAGCAGGTGATGGCGAATCGGCAGTTCACACAGCGGTTCGCCGAAGGGGCCAGGCAAGCCGTCGAAATGGAAGAGTCGATCCTGGGCGCCGAGACGGGTGGCGATAGGCACGTCGTCGGGAAAGCCCTGCTCGCCGAATGGCTGGGTTACGTCCAGCGCATGGAGATACCCGAGGCTCCGGCGTGCGCCGGTGTCGCCCTCGATTTGTTGCCCGAGCTTTTGCCAGGATTCCCCGTGGCGCTCCTGGATGGTCTGGAGTTTTTCCGGGTGGGTGGCGGCTTCGACCAGGTAACGGTTGTCCGCGGGTATCGTCACCATGGGGCGCTCGGCGATCAGCGCCCGGGTGGCCTCAAGAATGCGCAAGTCGGCATATACCCCGCCGCCATCGCGGAAGCGTCCCAGCCCATGCTGCGACTTGGCGATCAAGGGATCGAGATCGTGCCCCGGCGGGGTCAGCACCCACGCCTGCGCGGTCTGGAAAGCGGCGGGGCGCACGTTGGCGTGGCGATGCAGGCGCCCGATGCGTTGCAGGAGGACGTCCATCGGGCACAGGTCGGTGATGAGCAGGTCGGCGTCGATGTCCAGGCTTTGTTCCAGGGTTTGCGTGCCGACCACGATGCACGGGCCGGGCGGGCGCGCTTTGCCGAGTTGCGCTTCGACCGCGCGATCCATGAGGGGGCGGTCTTGGCGGCTGAAGCGGCTGTGATGGAGGGTGGCAACCTGATTGACGCGAAACAGCCAAGCCGGGTCGGAAACGCGCTCCTCGATAGCCGCAAGGGTGGCGATGGCATCGCCCACGGTGTTGCGGATCACCAGTACCTTGGCGCCTTGGTGGGCGGCAGCCATGGCCAGGCGGGCGACTTCGGCGAACTGGTCGATAAGGTCGTAGGCCATCCAGGCGACTATTTTGGCGGCGGCGGCGGATTTGACGGGGCGCTCCGAAATCGCCGGATAGGGCACGCGGCAGGCGGCGGCAAAGGAGGAATCCGGGGCTTGGGCACCGACCAGTTTGAGATAGCGGCGACGCGCGCTGGAACCGAGGGTGGCGGAGAGCAGCAGGGCGTGGCCGCCGCAGCCCAGGTGGGTTTTGAGCAGGCGCTCCAGCAGCACCGTCATGTAGGGATCGGAGGCATGGACTTCATCGACCACCAGCAGGCTGCGCGCCAGCAGGGCTAAGCGCAGGTGGGCATGGCGCACTTGCAGGGCGCCCAACAGGGCTTGGTCGATGGTCCCCACCGCCAGCGGCGCGGCGAGGAAGCGCTTGGCGGATTCGGCGGCCCAGCGCCGTTCGGCTTGCGCGTCTTCGGGATGGTCGCTCCATTGCACTGCGAAGCCGGGCAGATATTGGGCTTCGGCACCGTCGGCGCTGACGTAGCCGGACAGGGCGCGCACCGCAAGCGGCGGGTTTTCCGGCCACAGCCGCGCGACGGCTCGTTTGACCCGTTCGTAAACCTGGCTCGCCGCCACCCGCGTGGGCAGGGCGAAATACAGGCTATCCACCAGCCCGGCGCGAAACAGTTGCACGTAGCGCCACAACGCGGCCTCGGTCTTGCCGCTGCCGGTTTCGGCTTCGAGGATCACCAACGGCCCCAGCGCGGAGTCTTGCATGGCTGCCTGCATGGGGCGGGCTTCGGGAACAGCGAAGGTGGCGGCAAAAGTGGGGATATGGGTGTTCAGGGCGGCGCGCCACGCTTCGCCATCCAGGCCGACGGTGGCGATGGCGCGCTCGGCATGGGCGCGGGCGGTGACGGCACGGTCTTCTCCCACTTCGGAATAGGGAAAAAAGTCTTGCGAGGAACCCAGCCAGTCCGCCAGTTGCACCAGCCCCGCGAACAGGTGCCCGAAGACCGGCGCGGCGGGCAGCGGTTCGCCATCCGGGACAAACGCCCTGGGGTAATTCGCCCTGACTTGCCGGCCTATCTCCTGCAATACGGCGGCGGGGTCGTAGCCCTCGGCAACGGGCGTCCAGATGGCTTTATTCCAGTCGCCGGGACTGTCCTTGATCGGACGGCCATGGTGGCTGATGACGGCAATCAGCAGCGAATAGCAGGCCTCGCCCCATGCATCCATTTGCTCGACCGGCAACAGTTCCACCAGTCGCTCATTCTTAAACAGCTTGAGCGCTTCCACGCCATGCCCGGCAGGCAGCGGCCAACTGTGGGGAATTTCCTGTTTCGTCATCCAGCGCTTGGCCTGAAAGCCGCTGTTGGCCTTGCCGATGTCGTGCAGAAAGACCAGCGCGGTCAGCCGTGCCAGATCGGTCTCATCCAGAGACCGCCCCGCCGCCGTCTCCAGCGCCCGGCGGATCGAGCGGCATTCGCAAAGCCGCGCAAAACAGGCGGCGACATCACTCATGTGGTCGGCCAGCGGGTGCCAGCCGGTTATCGCGCCGGAATCGTCCCGGTCGAGTTTGCCGAAGGCCATCCGTTCTCCCGCCGTATCGAGAAGCGCAGCACCAGGATTACCAAACAATGGGGGACGCATGGACTCCCTTTTGAAATTGCCGGTTTCGGCATGAAGAGATGCGGGTAGTGATGTTGAAGGACCGGGAGAATCCTACCCGCAATCGTTCGCCAGGGAACCTGTCAAAAGTAACAGGGTAGCAACCGCTAACCTGGAAAGGCACGCCAGGCGATGGCTATATTTTGAAAGGGCGGTTTTTGGGGGCCGAAAAATTGGCGGGGAATGGCGGAAAAGCCGCCCGTCCAAACCGGCGGCACCACGCACGCTAAGGCCAGCAGAGCACTGCCGCTTGTCTCAGGCATGTCCAATCATGGTGGCGACATGTTCGGGCGACAGCGGGCGATTGATGAAGAAACCCTGGGCAAGATCGCAGCCATTGTTCTGGAAGAACTCAAGCTGTTGTTGGGTTTCGACCCCTTTGGCGATGACGTCCAGCTTCATGCTGTGGCCCATCGCGATAATCGCGGCGGCGATCACCTGGTCACCGGCATCCGTGGCAACGCCCTGGGTGAAATGGCTGTCCAGCTTGAGGTTGTCGATGGGGAAGCGCTTCAGGTGCTGTAGCGAAGAATAGCCGATAACAAAATCGTCGATTGCCAGGCGCACCCCCATGTCCTTTAGCTGTTGCAGGATTTTGGCGGCCGATTCGGCATCGTCCATCACGGCGCTTTCCGACAGTTCGAATTCGAGATTCGCGGCGGGGATCCGGTTTTTTTCCATGGCGCGCCGAATCGCTTCGGCAAGCCCGTCCTGTCGGAATTGGCGCGAAGAAAGATTGATCGCCACGCGGATATCGCGTAGCCCCTGGCTCGTCCATTCGCGAATCTGCCGACACACCGACTGCAATACCCATTCGCCGATGGGCACGATCAAGCCCATCACCTCGGCAACCGGGATGAAGCGCTCGGGCAGCACCAGCCCGCGTTTCGGGCTTTGCCAGCGCAGCAGCGCTTCGACGGCGACGATCCGCGACGAACCCAACTGCATCTGCGGCTGATATTCCAGAAAAAACTCCCCCCCTTTCAGGGCGCCGCGCAGGTCGCTCTCGAAAGCCATGCGTTCGGCGGCGCGGATGTTCATCTCTTCGGTAAAGAACTGGTAGTTGTTCTTGCCGATTTCCTTGGCGTTGTACATCGCCATGTCGGCCCGCTTGAGCAAGGCCGAGAGATTCTTGCCGTCCTTGGGGTAAAGGGCAATGCCGACGCTCGCGGAAATATGCACTTCCCGGCCGCCCAGGTCGAACGGCGCGGCCAGCGACGCGACGATCCGTTGCGCGGTGGTGGAAATGACGTCTTCGAAAGCCGTCTTAAGGGATTCGGTGAGGATCGTGAATTCGTCTCCTCCCAGGCGCGCAATCGTGTCTTGCTTGCGGGTGCAGGCTTGCAGGCGTTCGGCGACTTGGCGCAGAAGCAGGTCGCCCATTTCGTGGCCGAGGGTGTCGTTGATGGCCTTGAAATTGTCGAGATCGACGAACATCACCGCGAGGTGTTCGTCGTGGCGGGCGACCTTGTCCAGGCTATGTTGGAGGCGGTCGTAAAACAGGTTGCGGTTGGGGAGTCCGGTCAGGCGGTCGTGAGTGGCCATGTGCTCCATCTGTTCATGGGAGCGTTTCAGATCCGTGATGTCGCTGAAAATCGCGATGTAATTGGATATTTCCCCCTGGGCATTGTGCACGCGGCTGATGTTGAGAAGCATGGGATAGACTTCGCCGTTCTTGCGTTGTCCGTGGATCTCGCCGCGCCAGTGGTCGTGGCGGCGCAACGCTTTCCAGATGGCGCGGTAAGTCGCCTTGTCGTGAACGCGCGCCAGCAACAGCCAGCGCTTCTTGCCGATGGTTTCCTGGGGGGTGTAACCGGTAATCGCGATGAATGCCGGATTCACCTGGATCACCCGCTTTTCGGCGTCCATGATGAGGATGCTTTCGGTCGCGCCGTTGAACACCTGGGCATCCAATTGCAATTGGGCCACGGCGCGTTTTTGCTCGGTGACGTCGACGCCAAAGCCGGCCAGATAGGTGGCGTCATCGACCGCGAAGCGCCGCGCCGAGATGGAAAAGTCCCGCACCCCCTTGTCGACGGTCACCAGCCGCATCTCTCCTTGCGCGTAACCGCCGCCAAACGCCTCCTGCATTTTTGCCGCGGCAAACAACTTGTCGCCTTCGTGGACAATCTGCAACAAGGCGGTTTCCCGCAGTTTCTCGTCGGAAAGCCCGGTCATTTTGTTCAGATAGCCATTCCACCGTACATGCCGCCCTTCCCGGTCGACCACGAAGAAGAATCCCGGCGCGCTGCCGATGGTTGCCTCGGAAAGCATCTTCTCCTGGCGCAACGCCTCCTCCATGCGGATGCGCTCGGTGATGTCCTCCAGGAGATGCACGGAATACAGATAATCGCCGTTATCCGCCTGAACCGCGAAGGCGCGGGAATGGAAAACCTCGTTGCTCTCGGTCGCGACGTTTTCAGCTTCCTCCATCATGGAGCCTCTCTGCAAGGCCTTGAGGCAACTGGCAAGCGGCCCGTCGCCCTTGGGAAACACTTGCCAGTAGGGCTTGCCGAGGATGTTCCTGAGCGGCTGCCTGGCGCAGGCCAGATAAGCGGGGTTGGCGCGGAGGATGCGGAATTCGCTGTCGTGGATGAAAATCGGGTCACGGAACGCATTAAATGCGTCCACCACTTGGTGGAGCGCCTCTTCGGTTTCGCGGCTGCGCCGTACTTGATCGGGGTAGGCGCATAGTTCCGGCGCGATGGTTGCCTGCGGGTCGCAAAGCGTAGGCGGCTCCACCTTGGTTTTGCGCGGTCCCGACGGGGCTAAGGCGCGTTTTCGTTGATTGGCGGTCATGACTTTCCCCCTTTTCCAACCGACTTTCCCGCGTCTCGGGACTGTGGCGCGGACGGCGCCGATGATTGCAACGGCTGGTTGGTCATGCTTCATGTTAGTCCGGCCGGACTAAAGGGAAATGGGGGAAACTTCGTATATTGCGCGGGGAATTGACGGCAGGCGGCACAAGCCGCCGTTAGCGCACCAACAGCAGCGGACAGTCCATTTCTTCGAGGAGTGGCGGAACCAGTAGATTGTCGGCATCGGCGACCAGCAGGCCGTCGCCGTCGTGGCGCATCAGGCCGGCAAGCTCGCCGGCGTTGGCGCTGTCCAGCCAGCGGTAATGGGCGGCGATACCACGGGCGCTCAACAGGCGGCGCGCCTGGTCTTCGAGGCGTTGCCCGGTGGCGCCGTCCGGCGCGGGAATCAGCACCGACAGGCCGCCGCCGTCGCGGGCGAGGCGGGCGGCCACCCACAGCGCGCGTTCCGCCGCCGGGGTCTCGCCGAACAGCACGCCCACCCCGTGACGCGGGGAAATGGCGGCGCGCGCCACCAGCACCGGACGCGGCGAAGCGGCGGCAACGCTGCGGGCAACCGGGCCGAGCTTGCCGCCGGCGGCGGGCTGGCGGCCGAGTTTGCCGATGCTGACCAGGTCCGCGTCGAAGGAGGCGGCGACGACTTCCGCCGCGACCTCGCCGCGCACCACCCGGAACGTCCAGCGCAAGCGCGCCGGCGCGGCGGCGGCAGCCAGCGCCAGGCGGGAGCGCTCGGCTTGCGCCTTGAGCGAGCGCTCCATCGCTGCGGCATCCAGCGGGCGCCCTGCGCCGGCCACGCCGCCGACCTCGCGGGCAAAGGGCAGCGCGGCAAGCTGGAGGAGATTGGCATCTTCGACGAACAGGCCGAGCAATTCCGCATCCACCCGTGTCGCCAGATCGACGGCGTTGCCCAGCGCCGCCAGGCTATGGCTGGACGCATCCAGGGCGACCAGGATGCGGCGGATCGGCAGTTCGCTGAAAAGCGGCGTCACGCCCCGTCTCCGCCCGCCACCGCCAGCAATACCTGTTTGCGTTCCGCCAGCGCGGCGAGGCGCTCGGCGACTTTTCGATTCAGGGTGTTGGCCGGGTAGCCGCCGTGCTTGTAGGGGACGCCCATGCGCATCCCGGTCAGCAGTTCCATGCCCTGATCGACGTGTTCCACCGCGTAGACGTGGAACTTGCCCGCCGCCACGGCTTCCACCACGTCGTGGCGCAACATCAGGTGTTTGACGTTGGCGGCGGGAATCAGCACGCCCTGCTCGCCGGTGAGGCCGCGGGCGCGGCACACGTCGAAAAACCCCTCGATCTTTTCATTGACCCCGCCGATGGCCTGCACCACGCCATGCTGGTTGACCGAACCGGTGACGGCCAGGGACTGCTTGAGCGGCACGTCGGCGAGCGCCGACAATAGGGTATAAAGTTCGGCGCTGGAGGCGCTGTCGCCTTCCACACCGCCGTAGGATTGCTCGAAGACCAGGCTGGCGGAGAGGGTGAGCGGGTGTTCGGCGGCATAGCGCGCACCGAGAAAGGCAGTGAGGATCATCACGCCTTTCGAGTGAATCGGCCCGCCCAGTTCGACTTCGCGTTCGATATCCACCACGTCGCCCTTGCCCAGCCACACCCGCGCGGTGATCTTGCTGGGGCGCCCGAAGCTGAAATGGTTCAAGCCGATCACCGAGAGGCCATTGACCTGCCCGACCTTGGTACCTTCGGTTTCGATCAGCACCGTGCCGCGCAGGATTTCTTCGTGGATCAGGTTGCGCACCCGGTCGGAGCGGTAGACGCGGGCATCGATGGCGCGCTGTACGTCTTCCGCGGCCACGGCTTTCTGCCCGACCTGGGCCGCCCAGTAGTCGGCCTCGCGCAGCAGGTCGGCCAAGTCGCCCATGTGGGTGGAGAGTTTTTCCCCGTCGCCGGCCAGCCGCGCGCTGTGTTCGATAATGCGCGCCACCGCGTTGCGCTTGAAGGGCAGGAGCTTTTCGCGGCGCGCCAGGGAAGCGATCAGGCGGGCATACAGCAGATGGTTGTCGGGCGAACGCGGCATGTCGTCGGAAAAATCCGCCTCGACCTTGAACAGCTCGTGGAACTCCGGGTCGTAGTGGGACAGCAGGTAATACAGGTAAGGCTCGCCGAGCAGCACCACCTTGACGTTGAGCGGAATCGCCTCGGGTTCCAGCGACACCGTGCTGACCAGGCTCAGCGCCTGCCCTAGCGATTCGATGTTGATCTGCCCGGAACGCAGGGTGCGCTTCAAGCCATCCCAGGCAAACGGCTGGCTGAGCAATTTGTGCGCGTCGAGCATCAGGTAGCCGCCGCAGGCGCGGTGCAGCGCCCCCGACTTGATGAGGTTGAAGTCCGTCACCAGGGTGCCCATCTGGGAAATATGCTCGACCCGCCCGATCAGGTTGCCGTAGTTGGGATTGTCCTCATAGATCACCGGCGCGCCGGCTTCGGCGTCACGATCCACCAGGACATTGACGCGATAACGGCGGAATGACGGCGAATTGGCCGCACCATGCGCCGCATCGACCAGCGCCGCCGCCCCTTCGCCGGAATGCAGGAAATCCTGGACGTTGACCACGACATCCTGCTGCACGGCATCGAAATACGCCACCACCGCATCCAGGTCGGCATATTTCTGGCGTAGCGTGTCGATCAGGTGGCCCACCGCATAAATCGCCACTTCGCGGTTGAGCGCCTTGATCTTCTGGCGCATCTCCTTTTCCAACTGGGGAAACTGGCGCAGCAAGGCGCGCAACTGCTCCTCGAATTCCGCCACTTCGGCCTCGACGCGCTGGCGCTCGGCATCCGGCAACTTCTCAAACTCCGCCGGGCCAAGCACCTTGCCGGCCCGCAACGGTCCGAACGCAAAGCCTTCCGGGGTGCGTACCAGGGCGATGCCGCGCGCTTCGGCGCGTTGCTGCAATTCCGCAAACGCCCCCTCCTGGCATTCCTTGAGGTCGCTTTCGATCACCTGTTTGCGGGTGCGGTAATCCTCGCTCTCGAAGGCGGACGGAATCACGCTCGACAAATCCTCCACCAGTTGCTCCATGTCGCGGCGCAACGCCATGCCGCGCCCCGGCGGCAATTGTAGGGCGCGTGGCCGGTGGATCTGCTCGAAATTATTGACGTAACACCAGTCCGACGGCGTAGGCTCCCGCGACGCCTGGTTCTCCAGGTAGCCGCGCACCAGGGTGTGCTTGCCCACCCCGGCGGGGCCGAAGGCAAACAGGTTGTAGCCGTCGCGGCGCATCCCGATGCCGAAGCGCACCGCCCCTTCCGCCCGCGCCTGCACCGAGATGTCCGCCGGATCGGCGAGTTCCTCGGTGGTCTTGAACTTGAACTGGGCGGGATCGCAGCGATGATAAAGCTGGCCGGGCTGCAGGGACTTGGCGGTTTTTCGGGTGGACACGGAGGCTAACCTTTTCTTGTTTGCGGCAATGCGGGCATGTTACTGAATTTCGGGAGATGTGGGTATGGACTGAGCGGCCCGTCGCCAGTGAGAAAAGGAGGGAATTCTAGCGGGCGTCGATTAAAAGCCATGCATTGCGACATAAGTCGCAAGCGACGCATCAGAAACGCCGAAGCCAGGACATGGTCAAGACACGCTGAGTGGCTATCATCAGGTCTATATCCATAGGGGCAATAGGGAATAGCCCAGAGGATGGTGAAATGTCGGCCTTCGTGAATATTGACGGATGTCGGGCCTTGGTGAGCTTTCAACTGAATTTCAGTCGCGCAATCTTAAAACTTGGGAGTAAAAAAATAATGTTGGTAAACATGAAAAATGATGTAGGCCTGGTTCGGGAAGTTAAGGTGGGTTTCTCCTGGACAGGTTTTTTCTTCGGCGGCTTTCCGTTTTTCTTTCGGGGCATTCCGCTGTATGGGGTGGCATGGGTTGTACTGAGCTTGTTGACTTTGGGTTTCAGCAACCTGATTCTGGCTTTTCTCATCAACAAGCAAACCGCTCACTACTATCTGGAACATGGCTATAAGCCGGTTGGTGAAGGCTGGGCGCTTGCGGGGCAAAAATGGGGAATTGCCGTTCCTGCGGCGGTTGCCCCATAAAACCGGCCGATGGGATGGGGCGCTTGTGCATACCATCCCACTTTTTGGGCGTTTATTGATGCCCAACCCGTTCCTGCCTGATTTGGGGCACGCACGGGTACAAGCCAATTCGCGTGACGTTCGCGCTGAATCAACTCAAATGAACAATTGAAGGAAAGTTATGGAACACAAGCGTCAAGTGACGGAATCGAAACATCAAAACGGCATTCTCAAAATGATGGCAAAGATCGTGTTTGCCAGCCGCTGGTTGCAGGCGCCGCTCTATCTCGGCCTGATTGTTGCGCAAGGTGTGTATGTTTACCATTTTGGCGTTGAACTGTTGCACCTGGTTGAACACACCCAGACCGTTTCCGAAACCGAAATCATGCTGGTCGTGCTGGGCCTGATCGACGTGGTCATGATCGCCAACCTGCTGCTGATGGTTATCGTCGGCGGCTATGAAACCTTCGTGTCGCGCCTTTATCTGGAAGGCAACCCGGATCAGCCGGAATGGCTGGAACACGTCAACGCCGGCACTATGAAGGTCAAGCTTTCCATGGCGCTGATCGGCATTTCTTCGATTCATCTTCTGAAGACCTTCATCGAAGCGCCCACCTTGAGCCAGCAGACCATGATGTGGCAGGTCATCATCCATATGACCTTCGTCCTGTCCGCAATGGCCATGGCATTTACCAACCGGCTGATGGAAGCCTCGTCGCACTGAACTCTCAAAAAACCCGGCGCTGCCGGGTTTTTGTCAATTGGGCTTTGCCCATGGCTTGTCCCCCTCCGGCGATATGCGTGCCGGAAAAATTTCGTTTAATTCTTTTTTAGGAGCAGTTCAATCATGAGCGACAAAAACGCGGCCAAGACCGCATCGGCAAAAGGCGGTGAGGCCAAAGGGAAAACCAACTGGATTGTGGTTCTCCTGATCGTCCTGATATCCGGCGTCCTGGCGGCGTTCTACGGCATCAACGAATATGCCAAGGACACCGGCAACGTCATCAAGAGCGCCAACAATAACCACACCCGCTTCGAAGCGATTTTCGGCGACCTCAAGGAGGCGCGCTACCGGGCGCTCAACCTCGCTGCCGCCACCCTGCTGCAAAGCCGGGTGACGCTCGACGCCTTCGCCAAGGACGACCGTGCCAACCTGGTGGCGAGGACGGAGCCGTTTTTCGAGATGCTGAAAAAGACCCACGGCATCGAACAGCTCAATTTCTGGACGGCGCCGGCAAAAATGTATTACCGCGCCGGCAAACCCGGCGAATTCGGCATGGATTTGTCGAATTTCCGCAAGTCCATCGTCGCCGCCAACGAGCGGCGCTCGGGCATTACCGCCGTGGAGACCGGGCTGGGCGGTGCGGTCGCGCTGCGCGCCATCACGCCGGTCACGGTGGATGATAAGTTTATCGGGGTGATCGAGTTCGTCAGCAATTTCAACATCCCGCTGGAGCGCGCCAGCGATACCTCCGGCCTGAAATGGGCGGTGAGCCTCAACAAGGCCACTTCGGAGCGCGTCGAGCGTCCGGTCGATGCGAAGAACGACGCTTGGCAGGGTGATGATGTGTACTTCCTGTTCTCCGAACCGGCTATCGGTCAGGTGCTGCGTGCCATCAAGTTCGATCCGCGTTCCAAGGACCATGCGCTGGTCTCGACGGATGGCAAGACCTATTACGTGAAGGCGTTCCCCATCGTCAACTTCTCCGGGGTGCCGACCATTACCGTCGCCACCTTGCTGGATGTCAGCAAGCCCTTTGCAGAGGCCTCCCGCGCGGCGGCGATCAAGGGTGCGATCCTGTTCCTGCTGGCGGCGATTCTGGGCAGCGTGGGCTTCATCAAGTTCGGCCAGATCAAGGACAGTCTGGGCGGGGCATTGAGCCGCCAGAAAAAGGAACTGGAAGAGCGCACGGCGTCTTGCGACGCGGCGCTCGCCAAACTGCGCGAGGTGGACGTAATCAAGCGCGGGTTCTTTACCAATCTGGTTACGGCGGTGAATGAGCCGCTCCAGTCCGTTGCCGGCCAGCTCAAGGCGCTGCCGTCCTCGCTGGAAGACTCGGGAGCCGCCCCGGAAGTGGTGGAGCGCCTGCAATTCGCGCTCTCGGAAACCCAGCGCCTGAGCTTGCTGGTGCAGGATTACCAGCAGATCGAGATGTTCCGCCAGAAGCTGGTGAAGGGCGATTGCCCGGTGGTGTCGTTAAGCGGTGTCGCGGCAAAAACCCTGGAAGAGGATTTGGCTCTGTACCGTCGCCTGCCGCAACTGGAAATTGCCATGATGATTCCGACCGACCTGCCGCAGACGCGCGCCGATGCCGATTTGCTGCGCCGCGCGATTGCCGGGCTGACCATCTTTGCGGTGCAGCGTAGCGGACGCGGGCGCATTGTGCTGGGCGGCTCGCAAGATCAGGAAAAATGGCTGGTGCTGTCGGTCACCGGTTCGGCGTTTTCCGGCGATGCCGCGCCCAGCGAGGCGTTGCTCGACGAATCGAGGCAGTTCATGGCGCGTCTGGCGAGCGGTGCCAGCCCGAGCGCGAATGGCGGGCCGCTGGTGGGCGTGGTACTGGCCCGCATCATCATTGAGTTCTTTGGCGGCAGCTTGAACGTTTCCGGGGAGAAGGACGCCCCCGGCTTCATCGTTCGCCTGCCTGCCGTCGCCTGAGGGGAACCACCATGCAGCAAGATGGATTTGTGAAAATATACAGTCGGCTGGCCATCGGGATCGTGGTACTGGGGGCGCTGGCCCTCATGGATACCCTGTTTACCGGGCCGCTGGCCTTTGTCACGGGATGGTCGGACGTGACGCTCGGCCAATGGATTGCGGCGGCGTTCGCCTTCGCGCTGACCCTGCTGATCACCCGAGTGGTGAAGCGGGAAATCATCCATGGCTGGCTGGAGCGGCGTTCCGGGAAACAGGTGCCGCAGTTGATCGGCAGCATAATCAGCGGGTTGGTGATGTTCATCGGCATCTGTCTGATCCTGGCGCTGGTGTTCAAACGCGACATCACCGCGCTGGTGGCCACCGGTGGCGCGTCCGCGATGATTATCGGTATCGCGGTGCGCGACATCATCCTGGCGCTGTTTACCGGCATTCTGCTGAACGTGGAGCGGCCTTTCAAGGTCGGCGACATGATCAAGATCAACGACAAGATCGTCGGCAAGGTCGAGCGCATCACCTGGCGTACCACGGTGGTGCAGACGCGCGCCAACGACATTATCTACGTTCCCAACCTTTCGCTGGCGAATGCGGTGATCCTCAATCAGGCCCAGCCGGATTCGCGTTCCAAGCGCGCCGTCGAAGTGCTGATCGACTACGATACCTCGGTCGAAAGCGCGGAACGGATACTCTATGCGGCGGTGCTGGGCGCCACCGGCTTCAAGCAGGTCGCGGCCCCCAGCGTATTTGCCCGCCGCATGGAGCGCGACGGCGTGGTCTACGAGGTGGCTTTCACCATCGCCGACTACATGGAGGACAAAAAGTCCGAACACGCCGTTATCAAGAGCATCCTGAAATGCATGCGCGACGCCGAGATTACCGTGTCGTTCCCCAAGAGCGAGGTCATCCACAGCGAACGGCGGGTACACATCGCCAACCGCTCGCTGGACGTGTTCCGCCTGGTGCAGCAGTGCCGCCTGTTCCGCAATCTGCCCGACGAGGCTACCCATCGCATCAGCAAGGTCGTGGTCGAGCGCCACTTTGCCGCCGGTGCCACCATCGTCCAGGCGAGCGAACGGCGCCATGCCATTTTCATCATCGGCGAAGGCATGGCCAAGCGCACCTTGAGCAACCGCGACGGTTCCCGGCTGGTGCAGGAGCGTTTCATCGCCACCGAGTTCTTCGGGCGCAGCAGCCTGTTCGCCTGTCAGCCGCAAGCCGCCAACGTGCTCGCCGAGACCGCCGTGTTGGCTTATGAACTGGACCGCGCCGCGCTGGAGAAACTCTTCGAGGAAACGCCGGAGCTAATCAATACGCTGGCGAAAGCCCTGTCGTATCTCAGTTGGAACGAAGCCCACGCCGGCGATGTCGGCGTCGAGCCGCCTCCCGAAGCGATTGGGCGCCTGTTCAACCTGTATCGCGGCCAGATCGAGGCCAACTACGCCGAGCGTCTCACGCCCGCCGTCGCCTTGCTCAACGCCGCATAAGGCGCGGATTGCGGTGGCGGGCGAGTTTCGCGTTAAGCAATAGCAGTTCTTAGTTTTGAGTGTTTAGTGTTGAGTTGGGGAATGCGCTTCGCGCCTGATTCAAATCCGCCGCGCTTTGCGCGGCGACATCAACTAAACACTCAACATTAAACATTCAAAACTGTTTTTGCCTTTCACTTAACTCGCCAACTCCGCCACCGCATCTCCGACCCGCCGCCAACGCGACACCGCCTCGCTGTCGCCTGCGTGCAGCGAGCGGGTTATTTCCGTGGCGATGAAACTCCCCGTCTCATCGCCATGCTCCCGAAACAGCCGCCATGCCTGGCACCAAATCTCGCGTTCCGTTTCTTCCATGTATTTTTCATCCCAACACCTTACCCCTTCCAAGGTGTTGCGGTTGGTTATTGAGCCGGCCCCGGTTCTAAAACCCGGACCCCTTACCCTGCAGAACTATTCCGGCACCGTCCATTCCACGCGGCTTGTGCCGTCCTTTTCCACGCCCAGCGCGACCAGCAGTTCCGGCAACAGCGTTTTGAGCTGGGCATCGAGTTTCCAGGGCGGATTGACAATGCTCATGCCGGTGCCGTTGAGTTGCAGATTATTGAGCGGGGCAAGGTGAATTTCCGCGGTAAGGATGCGTCTGATCCCGCTGGCAATGAGTGAACGGTGGAAATTGCGCACCGACCCGGGACCTTTGATCGGATACCAGACGGCATAAGTACCGGTGGGGAAACGTTTGTACGCTTCCTTGAGATGCGCCAACTGGCAACCGAACTCGTCGCTGATTTCATAGGGCGGGTCGAGCAGCGTCAAGGCGCGGCGGCTGGGCGGCGGCAATTGCGATTTCAGCGTGATGGCGGCGTCGCTGGCCAGTATGCGTACCTGGCGGTCGTCGCGGAACAGGCGTCTGAGCGAATTGAATGCTTCCGGGTGAATGTCGGAAACCACCAGCTTGTCCTGGGGGCGCAACAGGGCACGCGCCAAACGCGGCGAACCGGGATAGCTGGTCAGAACGCCTTCCTGATCCGGCAACCCCAGACGGCGCACCAGATTGAGAAAATCGGCGAGCAACGGCGACGGATGGGGCGCCGCCAACACGCGCAGGATGCCCTGTTCGGCCTCGCCGGTCTTGGCGGCCAATTCGCCGCGCAAGCTGTAGGAACCGTCGCCCGCGTAGGCGTCCAGCACGCTAAAGCCCTTTTCCTTGAGTTTGAAATGCTCGATCAGCAGCATCAGGATCAAGTGTTTGAATATGTCGCAAAAATTGCCGGCGTGATAGCCGTGACGGTAGTTCATAGGAATACAACTTTAGATTTGGCGAAGGCGCAATTTAACCACAGCGGCGCACAGACACAAATTTTCCGCAGCTCGCCTTTGCGGCATCCCGCTCTATGCCCCCGAAAACAACGAATTTCCCAAAAGTTGCTCCCACTACAGCGTTTTTCCCCGCGACTGTTGAAGTAATCTCAAGGAGTTGTTACCATGTCCCTGATTTACTTGATCCAGTCATTTTTATCGCGCCTGTCCGAATTCTGAAAAACGGGTTTTCGGGGAGGGTCGTGGAACATCATTGAAATAGGGAGTGTTTTGATGAAGCGTCTTGCCTCTGTTTGCGCGCTTGCCTCGCTGGCTGTCCTGCTGGGCGGTTGCGCCGCGCCAAAATTTGCCGACAACCCTAACGCTACCCGGTTCGAGGCGTCCGACCAATACAAGCTTCAGGCCGCCGAACATTGGCACATCATCGCCGAGCACATGGCCGCCCAGTTGAGCCGCGACCTCAAGGACCGCGGCATCACCCGCCCCCTCTACATCGTGCCGGCCAGCAAGGACTACGCCTTTGTCGAAGGCTTCCGCGAACTGATGACCACCGCCATGGTGGCGCAAGGCTGGGACATGCGCCTGCAACCGCAGAACGCCCTGCCGGTGGATATCCGTTATTCGGTGTACAAGTTCCGCCCGGAACGCGCCAGCCAGGTTTATCACTACGGCGATGTTTCCATGCTGGTCGCCGGCATCTGGGCGATTAGCGGCATCGTCGAATCGAATATTTCCTACGGCGCCAAGGCGCTGGCCACCACCGCCTCCCTCGAAGGCTTCGCGTGGCTGAAGAATGAAGGCCGTGGCGATGGCGTCATTACCAACACCCCGGTGCCCCGTTCGGAAATCATCCTCACCGCGATGGTTTCGGACAACGGCAAAATCCTGGCACGGCGCAGCAACCTCTACTACGCCACCGACGAGGACGCCGCCCTGTACTGGAACAGCAAGGGCGCCAGCCATACCGTGACGGTAAAGGGAGAATAACATGAACAAACGCCTCTCCGCCCTGGCCGCCGCCCTGCTGGGCGTCACCTTGTTAGCTGGTTGCGATACCCTGCAGCAAGCCCCCAGAGCACCTGAACCGACCTACGATCAGGCACGCATCAGCAACTTCACCACTGCCAATTACGCTGCGGCCACGGAACTCATGAAGCGCTTTCAGGGCACTCCGTCGACCAACAATTTCGATGCCTCCAGCGGCGCCTCGCCGTTCATCGTGGCAACCCTGGTGAACATCGACAAACTGGAGCAGTCCTCCACCTTCGGGCGCCTGATTTCCGAACAACTCGCTTCGCGCATCACCCAACTCGGCCATAACGTGGTCGAATTGAAGGTGCGCAACAGCGTGTTCATGAAGCGCAACGAGGGAGAGTTCCTGCTGACCCGCGAAATCAAGGAAGTCGCCACCGCTCACAAAGCCCAGGCCATCGTGGTCGGTACTTATGCGGAAGCCAGCGATTACGTGTACGTCAACCTGAAAGTGGTCAACCCGGCCAACAGCATGATCCTCGGCGCCTACGATTACACCTTGCCGATGAACAAGGAAATCCGCCGTCTGGTGACCATCAGCCGCTAAACAGTTGCACCCGGCGGCCCGTCCGTGGTCGCCGGTTCCCGCCCTTCCCCCGTTTTTCCGCTTTGCAGGTAGAATCCGCCTTTCAGACTCCACTTTAATAAGGCGCGGTTATCATGAGTTTTCCAAATTTCTTCGACGAGGTACGCACCCTCACCCTCTACGACCCGCTTGCGGAATTCCTCGGCGCCGCGGAAGACGGCCTGATCGAATATACCTACCACGACGCGGTCAAGCTGGCCGGGCATTCCTGCCCGACTATCGCCGGGGCTTACTTGGCCACCTTGAAAGCGCTGGAACGGCTTTATCCCGATGCCACGCCGGAACGCGGCGCGATCAAGGTGTCATTCCGCGAGCATGCCACCAGCGGCGTGACTGGGGTAATGGCGAACATCGCCACCCTGCTGACCGGCTGCACCCACGACACCGGCTTCAAGGGTCTCGCCGGACGCTTCGACCGGCGCAACCTGCTGTTTTTCAGTGCCGCCATCGGTGGCGAGATGCAGTTTGAACGGAAAGACAACGGCGCGTCCGTGATCGCCGCCTACCGGCCGGAACAGGTTCCCTCCGACCCCGCGATGAAAGAACTGCTGCCGCTGATTCTCGCCGGCGCTGCCAGCCCCGACCAAGGCGCGGAATTCGGCAGGCTGTGGCAGGAGAGAGTACGACGCATCCTTGTCGAAAACGTCGACAATCCGGCACTGGTCGTCTTGAGCTGATGCAGCCCGCCCCCCTTTCCTTGCGCCTCGACGCTGCCGGAATCGACCAGTATTGCCGCCAGCTACTCGGCCAGACCCGCCAAAGCGCCCAGGCCTTGGCGGCGCTTACCGCCCTGCAGACCTTCATCGAAGCGAGCGCCGACGGCGACGCCAAGGCCGGCGCCGCGTTCGGAGAAATCAAGGCGATTCTGGAACGCCACGGCAGCGCGGCGCGCCACCGGGTAATGACGGAGAACCTCGACGCCCTGCTGGGCGCCTTGCATAACCAGGATTTGTGCGGCGTTCAGCAAGTCCACAGCGCGTTGTCGCGCAACGGCTTTCACCAGACCGCTCTGGCAGCGATCAACCTGCTTCCGCGGGAAACCTTGCTGGCGGCCGCGGCTTGGACCTCCACCTGGCGCAACGACGCCAAGGCCCGCGCCGAGGCGGCCAGCGGGTACCCGGACGCGCTCGACCTGAAGGGCGCAGGCATCGCGCCGGAACGCTATACCGCGATGAACGAATTGAATTTATATTTGCAGGAAGCGGCAGGCTAGGCGCGCGCGGCATCGGCCCAATTGTTGGGTGTCTCGAACAAGCGCACCCGCTCCAGGCGGAGCTGGTTGCCGAAGGTGTCGCGGAAGGCCGGATCGAGTATCCGGAAAGCCTCGGCAGCGAGGTTTTCCGCGGTCGGGACGCAACCCAGTTCAACCGTCTTGTGCCCCGGCAAGGTGCGCAGAAAATCCACTACCGTCTTATCCCCGGCATACACCAGGAAGGCGTGATCCCACACGTCGACAAGCCGGCTTTGGGCAATCGCCTTGACCTCGGAAAAGTCCATCACCATGCCTTCCTCTGGCGCACCGGACGCCTGGATGATCTGCCCCGACAGGGTGATTTCAATGGCGTAGCGATGACCGTGTAGATGTCGGCACTGGCTTTGGTGGTTGGGGATGCGATGACCGGCATCGAATTCGAGTCTGCGGGTGATTTGCATAAAGCGGCTTTTGCTTTGGGTGGGTGGGCGATTATATCACCCGTCCGGATTACAATATCGCGATGACCCAACTTCTCGGCATTTCCGACCACGACCGCGACAGCGCCGCGCTCACTTATGTTTACCCGGTCGTCTCGCGACGCAGCGGCGGCGTTTCCGTCGGGATTAACCTGAATACCAACCATGCCTGCAACTGGCGCTGCATTTATTGCCAAGTTCCCGACCTGCAACGGGGCAGCGCCCCACCCGCCGACCTGGCGCTATTGGGCAGGGAATTGCGAGGCTTCCTTCACGAACTGCTGGAAGGCGATTTCATGGGCCAACGGGTGCCGCCCGAGGCCCGTCGCCTCAACGACATCGCCCTCTCCGGCAATGGCGAACCGACCAGCACCCCGAATTTCGAGGAGGTGGTCGAACTAATCGGCACGATCCTGAAGGAATTTGCCCTGCTCGGAAAAATCAAGCTGGTGCTCATCACCAACGGCAGCCTGATGTTTCGCCCCTCTGTGCAGGCCGGGCTGGAGAAAATGGCGCAGTTGAACGGCGAAGTGTGGTTCAAACTGGATCGCGCCACCTCGACGGGGATCAAGGAAATCAACGACAGCGCCTTGTCCACGGAAAAAGTCCGGGAGCATTTGACCATCGCCGCGCGCCGCTGCCCAACCTGGTTGCAAACCTGCCTCTTCAATCTGGACGGGCTTCCGCCAAGCGACGAGGAAAAATCCGCTTATATCAACCTAGTCGAATCTCTGGCGAGGGAGGGGGCGCGGCTACGGGGAATCATGCTCTACGGCTTGGCGAGACCATCCCTGCAAGCCGAAGCGCCACGTCTCGGTGCCATAACCGAAACGTGGGCCACAGGACTGGTGGCGGAATTGGAAAAACTGGGGCTGGAAATCCGGCGAAACGGCGTCTAGCTCGACTCGCCGTCTTCTTTTTTGGTCGAACGCACCGCTTTTTGCAGGCTTTTGTAGAGATCGGGGTGGCCGTTCTTGAGGTATTCGAGAATCTCGAAATCTTCCTTGTTCACCCTGGTCAGGTCGATTTGCTCGACATGCACCAAACGCAGCAACTCCAACACCGGTTTGGGCATCTCGCGACCGCTCTCATAGCGCGAACCGCCACTCTGGGTCACCCCGATCTTGGTCCAGAATTCCTGTTGGTTCAACCCCAGCTTGCGCCGAATATCCCGCGGGTTAAGAATTTTTTCGAATAACCTAATCACCTGCAAACTCCCGAATCTTCAAATCCATATAACAATTTTAATATATTCCCGAGCGAAAAAGTAAACTCTCCCGAAAATTATCAAGCGGATGCTCGTCTTATTGAGGCGAATACATTAAAATTCCTCCTTTTTTTCGGGAATATCCGCATGGCACTGATCGTACAGAAATACGGCGGCACCTCGGTCGGCACCCCGGATCGAATCAAGAACGTCGCGCAACGCGTCGCCAAGTTCAAGATGCTCGGTCATCAGGTCGTCGTCGTCGTCTCCGCCATGAGCGGTGAAACCAACCGTCTCATCGCCCTCGCCAAGGAAGTCCAGCCCACCCCCGATCTGCGCGAAATGGACGTACTGGTTTCCACCGGCGAGCAAGTCACCATCGCCCTGCTGTCCATGGCGCTGATGGAATTGGGTCTGAAGGCCAAGAGCTACACCGGCTCGCAAGTCAAGATCGTCACCGACAGCGCCCACACCAAGGCACGCATCGTCGACATCGAAGAACACAACATGCGCGCCGACCTCGACGCTGGTTGCGTGGTGGTGGTTGCAGGCTTCCAGGGCGTGGATGAGAAAGGCAACATCACCACCCTCGGGCGCGGCGGTTCCGACACCACCGGCGTGGCACTCGCGGCTGCGCTGAAAGCCGACGAATGCCAGATCTACACCGACGTGGACGGCGTTTACACCACCGACCCGCGCGTCGTGCCCGAAGCACGCCGTCTGAAAACCATCACCTTCGAAGAAATGCTGGAAATGGCCAGCCTCGGCTCGAAAGTGCTACAAATCCGCTCGGTCGAATTCGCCGGCAAATACAAAGTCAAATTGCGCGTGCTTTCCAGCTTCGACGACGAAGGCGAAGGCACCCTGATTACCTTTGAGGAAAACGAAAAAATGGAACAAGCGATTATTTCCGGCATCGCCTTCAACCGCGACGAAGCCAAAATCACCGTACTCGGCGTCCCCGACCGCCCCGGCATCGCCTACCAGATCCTCGGCCCGGTCGCCGATGCCAACGTCGACGTCGACATGATTATCCAGAACGTTGGTGCAGACGGCACCACCGACTTCACCTTCACCGTTCACCGCAACGAGTACAAGAAGACCCTGGACGTGCTGAAAGCCGTGCAAGCCCACATCGGCGCCCGCGAAATCACCGGCGACGACCGCATCGCCAAGGTATCCGTGATCGGCGTCGGCATGCGCTCCCACGCCGGCATCGCCAGCACCATGTTCCGCACCCTCGCCGAAGAAGGGATCAACATCCAGATGATCTCCACCTCGGAAATCAAGATTTCCGTGGTAATCGACGAAAAATACATGGAGTTGGCCGTGCGCGTCCTGCACAAGGCTTTCAATCTGGATCAGGAAGCGTAATCCAGTTTGTTTTTTAGGCGCGATATGTGTATTATTGCGCCCTTCGGAGAGATGGCCGAGTGGTCGAAGGTACTCCCCTGCTAAGGGAGCGTGGGGTTTATAGCCTCACCGAGGGTTCGAATCCCTCTCTCTCCGCCAATTGCTTGGCGGCAAAAAATGTGTATAATGCCGCCTTCAATCAAGCGCCCGTAGCTCAGCTGGATAGAGTACTTGGCTACGAACCAAGGGGTCAGGAGTTCGAATCTCTTCGGGCGCGCCAATCAGTGATAAAAGTGGGCACTTGGGAACAAGTGCCCATTTTTATTTGGTGGATCGTTGAAGCCAAAGCACCATAGCTTCCCTTGATCGTTGCCGCCTTATCTTCCACCACGATTTCATCCACCAGAATTTTCAGGCAGCTCTTCGCAAGCACTGAATCTTTTGCCAACAGCTTCTGCCGCAACACCTTGCCGAAGATTTCAACTTGGCTGGCTTTCAGATACTCCACCGCAGGCAAGGAGTGGTCACGACGCACCCCAGCCAGTTCAATGAACAACGCTTCGCGGGACGCCTTGAGTTGTTGGGCACGGCGTTGCGTCACTTCATCCAACTCGATTGTGCCGGTTTCGATGGCATCCAATAGGCGCTGCTGCCGTTCCTCGATTCTCTTGACTTGCCGGTTTAGCTCGTTGATACGCTCCTGTTGGTCGTCCTTTGAGGACTTAAAGTGTTAATCAGCGCGCAAAACTGACCAGGAAACCGGGGTAAACAGCGTCCAAATTTGACCACCCCGGTTGTGCCATTATCCGGCCCTTTTGGCTGGAGCAACCTGGAGTGATCTGCATGGAAACCATCGGTAAAATACGCCGTCGCCACAAGGTCAAGGGCGAGAGCATCAGTTCGATAGCCCGCGACCTCAATCTGTCCCGCAACACCGTCAAGAAATACCTCAACGCCGAGACCGATCCGGTCTATCAGCGGGAGCGCCAACCGGCGCCCAAACTGGGCGCAATCCAATCTGTGCTGGAAATATGGCTGGAGCAAGACAGCCGGCGTCCCAAGCGAGAACGCCGCACCGCCCAGCGCCTGTTCGAAGACCTGCAACGGGAAGGCTATAGCGGCGCCTACGACAGCGTGCAGCGCTTCGTGAAGCACTGGAAGGCCCAGCGTCCCGGTGTAAGCGCGGATGCCTTCGTGCCGCTGGCATTTCTGCCGGGAGACGCCTGCCAGTTCGACTGGAGCCACGAGCACATCATTCTCGGCGGCATGCCCCAGGTCATCAAACTCGCACACTTCCGCCTCACCCATAGCCGCCAGATGTTTCTGGCAGCCTATCCGCGCGAATCCCAGGAGATGGTGTTCGATGCCCACAACCGGGCCTTCGCGTTCTTCGGCGGCGTTCCCAACCGGATGATCTACGAAAACGAGCAACGCGAGTTTCAGTGAAGGCTAATGCGCGAAGCGCGTTATGCCGGAACTA
>Ga0208371_1000042_pt1 | contig 108809 bp, 102 predicted proteins | sample SubbioCR12Aug_1A_FD_184827 | JGI IMG/M metagenome (GOLD analysis project Ga0208371, IMG submission 184827) | Serpentinite rock and fluid subsurface biosphere microbial communities from McLaughlin Reserve, California, USA - CR12Aug_1A (SPAdes) | ecosystem: Environmental > Terrestrial > Deep... | reverse complement strand
GGCTGGGCGCGGACGGCAAGGTCTACATCAAGAACGGCGACGGCAAGACCGCGCAGGGCTTTGCCGTGAAATAGAAAACCTCCGATGTTGTCACTTTGTCGGCCACCCGCAAGGTGGCCGATTTTTTTGGGCACTGCTGAACGGCTAAAGGGAGGAGGAAGTCAATGTGGATGCTTGGAAAAGCGTGCGTGTTGCGTACAGGGCGCGCTATTTCTCCATCCCGTAACGTACCAACTTGCCGCGTAGTCCCACCCGCGACAGCCCCAGCTCGCGGGCTACCGCGGATTTGTTCCAGCGGTGGCGCAGCAGCGTTTCCTTGAGGAGGCGCTTCTCCAGTTCTTCCATGCGTTCCTTGAGCGGGCCTTCGCCGGTGGAGAGGATCGCCAGGGCTTCCTGCTGATCTTCCCCAGCCGCTTGCAGGACGCGCGAGGAAAGCAGTTCCGCGCCGAGTTCCGGGTGGTCGCTCAGCGCCAGCATCCGCACTATTTCATTGCGTAGTTCACGCACGTTGCCAGGCCAGTGATAGGTCTGCAAAGCCTCCAGCGCCTCGGGAGTAAACCCTTGGCAGCGCTTGTCCAGCGCCGTCATGGCCTCTTCGAGGAGATGTGCGGAGAGCGGCGCGATATCGACGGGGCGGTTGCGTAGCGGCAGCATGTGGAGGGTGAAGGTGGTCAGCCGGTAATACAAATCCTCGCGGAAGCGCCCCTTGCGGACTTCTTCCTCAAGGTCGCGATTGGTCGCGGCGATCACCCGCACGTCCACCGAGCGGGTGCGCGAACTGCCGAGCGGGCGGATCTCGCCTTCCTGCAACACCCGCAGCAATTTCACCTGAAAGGCCGGCGTAGTTTCGCTGACTTCGTCGAGGAAGATCGTTCCGCCGTCGGCTTGCTCGAACAGGCCCACGCGGTTTTCGTAAGCGCCGGTAAAAGCGCCGCGCTTGTGGCCGAACAACTCCGATTCGAGCAAGGTGTCGGCGAGCGCGCCGCAGTTCTCGATCACGAAAGTCTTGTCGGCGCGGCTGCTGCCGTAGTGAATGGCGTGGGCCAGCAATTCCTTGCCGGTACCCGATTCGCCGCTGATGAGGATGGAAATGTCGTAGGGGGCGATGCGCCGCGCCGTCTCGCAGACCCGGTTGAGCGGACTGTCGGCGGCGCGCACCAGCCGCACGAAATCGTAGAAATTGCGCAGCTTCTCGCGCTTCGCCTGTACTCGCTTGCGCAACGCCGGCTCGCTGGTGCGCATCTCCAGCGACGCCTGCTGGTTTTCCTGCTGCAAGCGGAACAACTGCGCCGCCGCCCGCACGTTGAGCAGCAGCGATTCGGGGCGCCACGGCTTGGTGATGTACTGGTAAATCCCGGCGTTGTTGATCCCGGCGATGATGTCTTCGGTTTCCGTATAGCCGGAAATGATGATACGCACGATGTCCGGCCACTGCTCGCGCACCGTCTTGAGGAATTCCACTCCGCTCACCCCCGGCATGCGCTGGTCGCATAGGATCACGTGGATGAATTCCTGCTCCAGGATGGTGGCGGCGTCGCCTGCGCCGGAAGCGGTGAAAACCTCGAATTCTTCTTCCAAGGTGCGGCGTAGCGATTCCTGGGAACGGATTTCGTCATCGACGATGAGAACGGCAGGGAGCGTGGTCATGGCGCGATTATAGCGCGATGACCGGGGATGGGCGGATGTGCGCATGGCCTGGGTGGCGTGAAAAAACCTTGACACTCTGATTTGCAGAGTTATAAACTCTGCAAATCAGAGTTGAGGTTGGGAATTGCCATCATGAGTGAAAGTGCCGTGCGTCAAATCGACGCCATCCATTCGATGCTGTCGGCGGGGCAGCGCAATCTGCGCATCGAGCGCCATAGCTTGATTTTGTGGGGGCTGGCCGGCGGCGCGCTGTTCCTGTCGAGCGAATTCATCCTCACCGCCGAGCAATTCCCCGCGACGCGGGATCGCGCGGTGGCCTGGCTGCTTTTGCTGTGCGGCGTGCTGGGCGGGGTGGGCTACGCCGACTGGCGCCTGACGCGGCGTATCAAAGAGGCGCGCGACGAAGCCTGGTCGTTCATCCATCGCCAGGTGCTGAAAGTATGGTGGCTGTTGATGGGGACGGGCACCCTGCTGACTTTCGCGATGTTCTTCTTCGGCGGCGGCTACATGGTCTATGCGGCCTGGCTGGTGCTGCTCGGGATGGGGTTGTACGTGCACGGCCTGTTTTCCGAGGAGTTGCTGGAATGGGTGGGCGCGCTGGCGATAGCCGCCGGGATCGCCTGCCTGAGCGCCCGCCTGCCCGCGGAAACCATGCGCTGGCTGGATGCCTCGGTATTCGGCATCGGCCTGCCCCTGCTCGCCGCCATGCTGGATCGCGGACGCGCCCGCCCCGCGCCGCGCCGCTTGGTGCAGAGCGTGGCCTGGCTGGCGGTGGTGGTTGCCCTGCCGTTGGCCGGGCACCACTATGCCGGGGCGGTGCTGCTGCCCGAGGCGCCGGTGCTTTCCCTCGCCGCATTTCAGGCTCAGCGCGACCTGACGGGGCCGCGCATCGTCGCCCTTCCGGCGGGCGCGACGATCCCCGTCGAAATCGAGATGTCCGGCGACCTGTTCGACGCCGCGCAAAATCCCGTGCTGCCGCTCAAGCTCGCCGAACCCGTCGAATTGCTGCTGATCGACGGCAAGCTCAGCGGCGACGTGCGGCGCGCCGGTGGCGACTGGCAAAAAGCCCGCGAAGCCCGCTGGATATCCATACCCTGGATGAAGGGCGAACTCACCCCGGAACGCGGCCCACTGGTGCGCGCCAGCCTAGTGGTGGAGATGCGCGGAGGTGCCCGGTGAACGGGCCGACACCGCCCGGCGCGCCCCGTCCCGCCCGCGGCAAGGTGTGGCGCACCGTGCTGTGCTTGCTGCCGGCGGTGCTGCTCAGCGCGTGCGGCGCATTGTCCGGCGCCCGCCTGGCGGCGCCGGACCGCTTCGGCATGAGCCGGGTCGATGCCGGCCTCTACCTCGAAAACGGCGCCGACGCGGCAACCCGCGCCCGCTTGCTGGGCGAACGGGACCAAGCCGAAGCGGCGATCCGCGCCGCCTATGGCGATGTGGTGGCGCGCCCGGTGATCCATGCCTGCGTCAGCGAGGCCTGCTACGAATCGTTCGGCGGCAAGGGTTCGCGCGCCAAGGTCTACGGCGTGCGCATCCTGTTGTCCCCGCGCGGCTTGAATTGGCATTACCTCGCCCACGAATGGTCACATGCCGAAATGTGGTCGCGCCTCAGCCTGAACGCATGGTTGCGACTGCCCCAGTGGTTCGACGAAGGGGTGGCGGTGGCCATCAGCGCAGCGCCGGAAAACTCGGAAGAACACTGGCAATTTCTGGTTTCCGCCGGGGTGCCGCGACCGCCGTCCGCGGAACTGCGTACTTTTCGCTCGCTGCGCCAATGGGAGGAAGCGGTCGAACGCTACGGCGAAAAGAACAACGCCGCGCGGCGCGCCAGGGGCGAAGCGGAAGTTCGCCCGGTCTACACCGCGGCGGGCCACGAACTGCGTCCCTGGCTGGCGAAGCACGGCAGCCGGGGATTGCAGACCCTCCTCCGGAGGCTCAACGAGGGCGCGGAATTCGATGCCGCCCTGAACGCCGTCGAATAGTGCCCCCATGCCCGGCTATTTTTCCCCTCACCCATCAAGGAGTCCCATCATGAAAAACCTCGAACCATCCCTCGTTGAAGAATGCCGTATTGCACGCCGTCGCCCCCATTCCCAGGGCGAACCGCGCAAATCCGCGCTGTGCGGCGCGGCAGCCGGCATGCTCCTGGCGTTGTCGGGGTGCGCCTCGCTGTTTCCCCCCACCGCCCAGGACATGGCGAAAGTCCCGGTGGTACGCTTCGGCGAGAGCGCCCCGGCCAGCGGCGATTTCGTGATGTTTTATCCGAAGGGCGCGCCGCTGCCGGTGCTCGCCACGGTGGAAGGCTCGCTGCTCACCGCCACGGCCAGCGCCACCCTGCACGCCTCGGCGAACCGCGATGTTTACCAATACAAGCAATGGGTGAGCTTCGACGGCAGCAACTGGGTGTTCGGGCGCGACGCAGTGAGCGGGGAATTCCGCATCGAGTTGCCGGGCCTCAAGAGCGGCGCCAATCCGGGCGTGATGCGTGGCGAATTCAACCTGAAAGACAAGCCGTGAAAGGAAACCGGCATGGATAATCTCGATGCCCTGCTCCACCAGCCGCTACGCACCCAGATTGCCGCTTTTCTGGCGGGGTCGGGGGAGGCGACCTTCAGCGAATTGCGCCGCGAATTGGACGTTTCCGACGGCAACCTCGAATCGCACCTGAAAAAGCTCATCGCCGCGGATTACGTGGCGGTGCGCAAGGAAAGCGGCGCGGGGCGTCCTCAGTCGTATTACACCCTCACCGCCACCGGGCTGGACGCCTTGCGCGCCTATGTCGCGGCCTTGCAGCGGGTGCTGGCGTTTGGTGCCGCGAAACCGGCGGCGCCCCCCTTGGAAGCGATGCAACTCAAGCCGGCGGGATAAGCGCGTGTTGTCCGACCCGCGTTTCTCGCGGCGTTTCACGCTGAGTCTCGCCGCGGCGCTGGCCCTCCACGGGCTGGCGCTGTATGGTCTGCGCTTGCCCGCCCCGGCGCGGTTTGCCAAAGCGATGCCACTGTTGGAGATCACACTGACGCCAGCCGTTCCCGCCGCCCTGTCGGAAATCGCCGCAGCCGCGCCGCGCCGCAGCACGCCGATCCTGGCCGGGGCGGCAGTGGTTGCGCGGGAGCCGGCTCTGCCGCAAAACGTCGGTGGGCAGCCCGCCGAATTGCCACCCGCCGAGTCGGCGCGGGAAACCCCGCCGACCATCGCCAATCCTGCATGGCGTGAAACGGCGCGCGCAGTGATACGCGAAGAAGCACACCGCCTGCCGGATGGCGCTGCACCGGCGCCGCCGGAAACCCTCGAAGCCCGTTTCGCCAGAGCCTTGCGCAAAACGCCGCCGGGCGAGAAGCGCCTTGCCGACGGGATAATCAAAATCACCTCGCCGTCCGGCGCCATCTACTGCATCCAGTCCCAGCCGGACGCGACCCGCGACGGGCCGGGAGAGCGTTACGCGATTACCGTGACTTGTCCTTGAGCGGCTCGAAGCAATGATCCGGAATGTCGATGTGGTGGCCGAAATCGCGCGCCGATTTGTCCAGCGCGCAGTCGTTGTCCACCCACTTGAGCAGGGTGCCCTGCGGGTTGTTTTTCTGCACCTGGGTGCAGGCTTCGGTGCAGCGGTTGCATTGGGTGCAGGTGAACATGTGGCGCTTGATCGAGCGCGGCTTGATGCGCATCGGGCAGGCGTTGTCGCAGGCCGCATCGCAACTCGCGCAGGATTCGGCGCGGCGCCGGTCGAAGCCGATGATCAGGGCGCGGCGGTTGCCCATCCAGGCGAGGCTCTGGAAATAGCCGACCGCGCAGCCGAAGCGGCAAAACAGGTGGCGGGCGAACAGGAATTCGATGAACAGCGCGGTGGTGGCGACGCTCAGGAACACCGCCTGGTTGCGCGTCAGGGTGGCGTGGTAGAGGTTGCCGTAAATCTCGCTGGGCGGCAGCAGGTAAGTGAGCAGGGCGACCGCCCAGACGAAGGCGAAAGCCAGCGCCAGCGGCACCACCAGCAGCCAGTAGCGGGCGTCGGGGCGGGTGATGGTGCCGTCGGGCTGGCGCTCGGGCAGGGGATGTTTGTCCCAGATGCTGTGTTTGCCGCTGGCGCGGCGCATCGCCAGGTTGATGGTTTCAACCACCGAAAAATGCGGACACAGCCAGCCGCAATACAGCCGCCCGAATTTCCACGACAGCCATACCCCGAAGGCGATGGTCGCGAGTATCGGCAGGCCGGCGCGCACCACGATGTTGATCCCCAGTTGCGGGGCGGTGATGCGCTTGGCGAGGTAATCCTGAAAACCCAGCGTCCAGTCCATGCCGAGGAAAAAGAAGTGGCCGAGGTTGAGGTCGAGGCGGAACAGGTCGAACAGCGGGGCCAACACGAACAGGATGAAAAATCCGGCCTGGGTGAGCAGGCGCAAGACTTGCAGTTTATTCACACGGTCTACCGATCAAGGGATACACGTAGGATTGGCCGGCCAACGCCTTGGACAGGCCGAAGATGCCCAGCAATACCAGGGTGGAATGGAAACAGGTGAGGTAGATGATCACCACCAGCCAGGTCGCTTCGGAATGGAGGTCGTTGAGAGTCAACAGGATGGCGGTGATCACCCCTAGCAGGATGCCGGCCCATACGCTCGCGGAAATGGCTTGTTTCAGGTGGCAGCGCCCCAGGGCCGGCGCGTCGGGCCGGCGATAATACAGCCACAGCAATGCCGCGAAACAGACCCCCGGCGCTAGCAGCAGGTTGCTCAGATACAGCGATTCCGCCCAAATCGCCAGGGTTAGGCCGGGGATTTCGTCATCGTCGTTCGGGCTATCTGCCGAAAGCGGCATAAATGATCTCCATCAGAGCCTGCGCAGTTTCCACGTCGTCGGTCAGGGTCTCCACCAGCGCGGCACGGCAGGCTTCGACGGGATCGAAACCGCTCTTGATGAGCGTTGCCGCATACACCAGCAAACGGGTGCTGGCAGCTTCTTCGAGATCGTGTTCCTTGAGGGCGCGCAGCGCGTTGGCGAGGTTGACTAAACGGTTGGACAGCATTTCATCGGCGCCGGTTTCACCGCGCAGGATTTCTATTTCCAGTGCGCTTTCCGGGAAGTCGAAGCGCAGGCTGACGAAACGCTGGCGGGTGCTGGGCTTCATGCCTTTCAGAAAATTCTGGTAGCCAGGGTTGTAGGACACCACCAGCATGAAGTGCGGCGGCGCCGCGAGGATTTCCCCGGTGCGCTCGATGGGCAGGATGCGCCGGTCGTCGGAGAGCGGATGCAGCACCACGGTGGTGTCCTTGCGCGCCTCGACCACTTCGTCCAGATAACAGATACCGCCCTCGCGCACCGCGCGGGTGAGCGGCCCGTCGTTCCAGTAGGTCACCCCGTCTCCGATCAGGTGGCGCCCCACCAGGTCGGCGGCGGTTAGGTCGTCGTGACAGGCCACGGTATACAGCGGGCGGCCCAGCTTGGCGGCCATGTGGGCGACGAAACGGGTCTTGCCGCAGCCGGTTGGCCCCTTGATGAGCAACGGCAACTGGTTGCGAAAAGCGTGCTCGAACAACTCGGTTTCGTTGCCGTGCGCCTTGTAAAACGGGATGTCGTGCATGGTTTGCCTGTCTGCGCGGTGAGGATGGCGAACGATACCCCATCCGGTGCGGCAAAGACTTGATGGCAATCAAGTCCGGGGGAGCTGCCATTACGTGGATGGCGGGGTCAGCGGCAGAATCAGGCGGAATTCGGTGCCGCCGTCCAGGGGGCGTGCCTCGATGCCGCCGCTCATGTGTGACATGATCATTTTCGACATGTACAGACCGATCCCGGTGCCGCTTTCCTTGGTGGTGAAATAGGGGTCGAAGATCTTCGGCAGGATTTCCGTTGGAATGCCGCCACCGTTGTCTGTGACGCTGATCCAGGCGTGCAGCTCGTCGTGCCCGAGTTCGATGGCGATGCTGCCGTCTTTGACGCCGGATTGCTGGATGGCGTCCTTGGCGTTGTTCAGGACATTGAGCAGAACCTGCGAAAATTCGTTGGAAAAGCCGGTGACCTGTTGGTCGTCTTGCTCCGCGACGGCAATGGCGATGCCCTGGTTGAGATAACTTTCCCTGACGATATCCAAGGTGCGTTCGACCGCTTCGCGCAGGGAAAACGGCTCCATGGTCCGGTGAGGGCGGAAGAAATTGCGGAAATCGTCGATGGTGCTGGACATTTTCTGAATGAGGCGCTGCCCCCGGTCGGTGTATTTGAGCAGGGACTCCCGCGTCAGTTCACCGAACTCGAAATCGTCGAGGATGTTGGCCTGCAACAGCCCCAAGGTATTGAGGGGCTGGCGCCATTGATGGGCGATGTTGCCGATCATTTCGCCCATGGCGGCAAGGCGTGCCTGCTGGATGAGCAGGCGTTCCTTCTCCATATTGTCGGCGACCGCCGCGGCGACCCGCTGTTCCAGGGTTTCGTTGATGCGGCGTAGTGCCAGGGTGGCATCCACGCGATCCGTGACGTCGCGATTGCTGATGCGGCGTCCCAGCGGGGCGCCGTCGGGGCCGCTGATGGCGCGGCAATGGTGGGCGATCCAGCGGGTTTGCCCGTCGCGCCGCACGATGCGGAAATCCATTTCCACCATTTCCCGTTCGGCAATTTCCGCGAGATGGCGGCGCATCAGTTCCTGATCGTCGGGGTGGACGATGCTCACCAGCAACGCCGGATCCGCGCTGAATTCCTCGCGGGTGTAACCGGTAAACCGTTCGCAGGAAGGCGTCATGTAGAGGATTTTTCCATCGTCTCCACGCCAGTATTCCCAGTCGTAGGTATAGTCGGCGACCGTGCGGAAGCGCGCTTCCTGGAGGGAAAGCGCCGCGACGGATTCGCGCTGGCGTTTCCAGGCGCGGGAAATCAGCCAGGTGCCGACCAGGGTGGTGAAGGTGAAAAGTGCGGTCAAGGCTGCCAGCTTGAGGGCATCGTCGTGCCACGCCGTGAGATAGTCGTCGGTGGCCAGCCCGGCAATGATCAGGAAGGGGTAATTGCCGACCTTGCGATAGGAGAAGGTTCTCTCGGTGCCGTCTACGGTGGAAAAGGACAGGTAAGTGCCGGTTTTTCGCCCCGCCTTTACCATGTCCCGCAACGGCTGGGGCGCGGCCTTCTGACCGATGACGCTGCCGATGCCTTGTGGTTCGGGATGGCGGATGACGATGCCGAGGTCCGAGTCGCGCAGGGTGACGATGCCATGCGCGCCGACGTTGAGGGTGGCGAACATGCGGGAAAAATTTTCCAGGGCGACGAAAGCATAGGCGATACCGGCAAACGAACCGTCCGGATTGTCGATGCGCCGCGAAATGGGCAGCACCCATTTACGGTTGATGCGCGCAAAGATCGGCTCGGAAACAACCAGTCCCGCGCCGGCATCGTCACGCTGGCGGATGAAATAGTTGCGGTCGGAAATATCCACCTTGGCGCCCCGGGGGATGGCCGCCCCATAACTGACGATCCCCTCCGCGTCGGCTACCCGCAGGCTGTCGAGTTCGGGCAGGCGCGCTTGTTGGCGGGCGAGAAGGGCGTTCAGGGCTTTTGCGTCGATACGGCCGCCGGCAAGTTGCTTGGCGGCTTCGTCCGTCACGGCCAGCAGGGAAATATCGACTTTGTCGATAATCCCCGCGATGTGGTTTTCCAGGACCTGCACCAGATTCTGGGTGGTTACCTCGGCGCGTTCCTGATATTGGCGATGGCTCTGGCGCAGGGATAATCCCACCAGAATGAACACCAGCAGGTTGATCAGCGTGACGCCCACCGCCAGCCGTGCCAGAAAAGTCTTGGATGAAAACAGGTTGTGCGTTGGTGAGGACGAAGACGTCATGATTAGGCGGGCGTTACGAAACAAATATGTATCATGATGATTATGTCTTTTCGGGGCGGCCTTGGCTAGCGTATTTGGCTTCCCACGGCCAAGCCGTTCATGGAAAGGGCTTTTCCCGGCCGCCGCGGCGCAACGCAAGTGGTTTGCCCGGCTAAACCACGCTAAGATGCGCGCTGTCCAAATTTCCCCGCTGAGCATTTTGCCGAAACATCATGGATGACCTTGCCGCCACCAATCAGTTGTGGGCGCTGACCCTGATCAACGCTTTTGTGGCGGCCGGGGTGCGCCACGCGGTGATTTCACCGGGATCGCGCTCCACCCCGCTGGCACTGGCCTGCGAGCGCCATCCCGGCATCGTTGTCCATGTCGTCCTGGATGAGCGCAGCGCGGCGTTTTTCGCGCTCGGCCTGGCCAAGGCGGAAGGCCGTCCCGCGCTGGTCATCGCGACTTCCGGGAGTGCCCCCGCCAACTGGTTTCCGGCGGTGATCGAGGCCGCCGCCGGCGCGCAGCCGCTGATTTTGCTGTCCGCCGACCGCCCCCCGGAATTGCGCGAATGCGGCGCGAACCAGACCGTCGATCAACTCAAGCTGTTCGGCGGGCATGTCCGTTTTTCTTATGAATTCGCCGTGCCCGAGGCGGACCCCGCGCTACTGCGCCAGGTCTCCATGCTGGGCCGTCAGGCGGTGGCGCGCAGCCGCTGGCCGCTGAGCGGCCCGGTGCATCTCAACCTGCCGTTTCGCGAGCCGCTGGTGGCGGCGCTGCCAACGGATTTCGAGTTTTCGCGAACCACCGAATTGCCTCCCCTGCCGTTGCTGACGCCGGCTCAGGCGGATGTCGCTGCCGTGGCCGCAGCGCTATCCGGCCAGCCGGGGCTGATGGTGTGCGGCGGCGCGGATTATCCGGCGGATTTCGCCGAGCGTGTGACCGCTCTGGCCGCCCGCCTCGATTGCCCGCTGCTCGCCGATCCGCTTTCCGGCCTGCGCTACGGAGGACATGAGCGCAGCCGCATCCTCACCCGCTATGACGCCTTCCTGCGTAACCCGGATTTTGCCGATGCCCGGAGACCCGCATGGATACTCCGTTTCGGGGCAATGCCGGTGTCCAAGCCGGTACAGCAATACCTGGCGGCGCAGGAGTCGGCGCAACATCTGCTGGTGGACCCCAGCGGACGTTGGTCCGACCCGTTGCATCGCACCACCCGCCTGATCCATGCCGATCCGGCGACCTTTTGCGCGGCGCTGGCGGCTCACCCCCTGCAACCCGCCCCACCGCAATGGGCCGTCGCCTTCGCCGCTGCCGAGCGGCGCGCCGCAACCGCCGCTGAAAAACAGGCTCCGCCCGAAGCACAAATCCTCCGCTGTTTGTTGGATGCGCTGCCGTCCGGGGCGCTGCTGTTCAGCGGCAACTCCATGCCGATACGCGATATTGATGGTTTCTCCGGAAGTGCCGCCAAGCCGTTGCGCATCCTCGCCAACCGCGGCGCCAGCGGCATCGACGGCAACCTTGCCACCGTACTGGGCCTGTCCGCAGCCGGGCAGGGCAAAACCGTGGCGCTGCTCGGCGATCTGGCGCTGTGTCACGATGCCGGCGCGCTGCTCGCGGCGCGGGGGCGGGATATTACCCTGGTGGTGATGAACAACGGCGGCGGCGGGATATTCGGTTACCTGCCGCAAGCCGGTCTGGCGGAATACCAAAAGTTGTGGCTAACCCCGCAACAGGTCGATTTCGCTGCGCTGGCCCAAGCGTATGGGGTGGGTTACGCCTGCGCCGACTCCGTTGGCGCTTTCGAAACGGCTTTCCGTGCCGCCTTGATGACGGGGGGCGCCAACCTCATCGAGGTGCAGATCGATCTTCCCGCCAGCATTGCCGGGCACCGCGCTTATTGGAAATCTGTGGCGGATTGAAAGGCTTGAGCCGTCCTAGGTTATTGTGTACCATTGATAACAATTCTCAATACGGGGTGGACTATGCGTTTCCTTAATTTCTTTTCCGTTGGCCGGTTTTCCCCGGTTTTGCTGGCTTTGACAGCGCTTGCCGGCGCCCAGCCGGCGTTTGCCGCGCCCGACGAAATCCAGGTTTATACCGACGATATCAATGCCCCCGGCGAAGCGGAGTTGGAAGTTCATACCAATTTCGTGACGCGCGGCCGCAAGGACGCCGATTACCCCGGCGAAAGGCCGCCTTACGGCGTACTGCGCATGACCCCGGAGTTTTCCTGGGGGCTGCTGGAAAACTGGGACATGGGCCTGTACCTGCCGATGTCATGGTCCAATGCCGGGAGTTTTACCCTGGACGGCGCCAAGTTGCGCGTGAAAACCCTGCGCCAGTCCGGCGAGTTGTTTTACGGCGCCAATCTAGAAGTCGGCTATAGTCCGCGGCGGGTCGCCGAGAACTACTGGAACAGCGAACTGCGCGGGATCATCGGGATCAAGAGCGGCGAGTGGCTGGTGGCGGTCAACCCGGTGCTGGGCTGGGACATGTCGGGCAAGGGCGGCAATACCACCCCGGATTTCGACCTGGCGCTCAAGGTGACCCGCGAAGTGGCGCACGGTTGGGCGCTCGGCATGGAGCATTACGCCGAACTGGGCAAGGCCGATCATCTCCACGCCTGGCGCGAGTCCGGGCAATCCACCTACGCGGTGGTGGAATACGAAGGCAAGGGCTGGGAACTCAATCTCGGCGTCGGCCACGGCTGGACCGACGCCGCCGACAAAACCACGCTGAAGGCGATTTTTACTTTTCCGTTCCAATAAGCAACGGGATGAAGGCCATCCTGCCTTTGCTACATTTTTTAAAAATTCAAGTGTCCTGAAAAGAAGCGTGCAAATATCGGCTTAATTGATGTTAGTGGCCGCCTACCTGTTACTTTTAACAGGTAGGCTGGGTGGTCGGGTTCGGCTAGAGTTCGAAATTCCCCCAATTTCCAACTCGCTACCAGGAGCCGCCCATGCCCACCCCCAGCGAAGCCGAACTGGACGCCTTGTCCGCGCAGGTAAACGACCAACTCAATGCCCTGCTCATTGCCGCGCCGGTTGATGTCGCCACGCGCGGCACCAAGCCTTCCGGCAGCAATCTCCCCGCCGCCCCCGCGCAACAAGCGCTGATCGAAAAAGCCACCGGCGAACCTTTCGAAACCTTCTGGCAAAAATACCTGCGCCACGCCAAGCGCGACCTGTGCCTGCCCGACGGCGTCCTCAACAAGACCTGGCAAAAATGGCGCGACCTGGAAAGCCGCGAGGCGGTGCGGGTTTCCTACGGCTGGCTGACGGCGATGGGTATCTCCACCGCGTCGCTCGCTCCGGTCGCCGTCGCGGCGGTGGTCATCCTCCTCAACGCCGCCGTCAAGATCGGCCTCGACGCCCTGTGCGAAGACTGCCCCAAATAGGAAATCCCGCCATGCCCCTCGAACTCAATCTGCGCTTCCCCAATCCCGGCCAAGTCATCGTTCGTTTCGGCGATAACGATCCCACCACCCTGCCTTTCGTCAACCCGATCAGCGATGGAGAGCGGGAAAAAATCGCCTGGTATGTCGAAACCTACGGCGCGCATTCGCTGGGCGACCCGGACGACGCCGAAGCCAGGCGCATCGCCGCACACCTGCCGGTGCTGGGCAAGGCGCTGTTCCACGCGGTCTTCGCCGACCGGGAAGCCGCCCGCTATTTCAACGAATTCCAGGATGCCGAAGGCCACCAGCGCCTCATCACCGTCAGTGCCGAGCATCCGGCCATTCTCGCCTTGCCTTGGGAACTGCTGCACGATTCCCGTGCGCCGGACGGTACCTATTTGTTTCATGAAACCCTTTCCATCCGCCGCCGCGTGGCGGGTGCCGGCGGCGGCAGGAAGCCCTTTGCATACAGCGCCAAACCCAGCTTGCACCTGCTATTCGTGGTCAGCCGTCCCGCCGGTTCCGGCTTTCTCGACCCGCGCAGCGACGCCCTGCCGGTGCTCGACGCCCTCGACGAACATGCGCCGGGGCGCGTCACCTGGGAATTCCTGCGCCCTGCCACCTTCGACGCCCTGATCCGCCGCCTCGACGACAAAACTCTGCCGTGCGTGGACATCCTGCATTTCGACGGTCATGGCGTCTTCGACGAACGCGGCGGCCTGCCCGAGCGCCACAAGAAAAACCGCCCCAGCTACGCCGGGCGCGGCGAGGCCATCATGCGCGACGCCGGCAATCCCGGCAATCCAGGCGAACCCGACAGCCCGCCCCACACCGGCTACCTGCTCTTCGAAGATGGCGACGGCAATAGCGATTTCGTCTCCGCCCACAAGCTCGGCGAAAATCTCCACCGCCGCCAAATCGCCCTGGTCATCCTCTCCGCCTGCCAGACCGCCGCCCACGGCGATATGGACGCCGACGGGGAAGAGCGGGGCGCGCTCGGCGACGTGGCGGCGCGCCTCACCGCCACCGGCATTCCCGCAGTGCTGGCGATGACCCACAGCGTGCTGGTGCACACCACCCGCGACCTGTTCGGTGAGTTTTACCGCCAGCTTGCCTTGCATCGCCCGGTCGGCGCGGCGCTCGACGCGGCGCGCCGCCACCTCGCCAACCACCCGGAAAAATACCCAGTCCAGCGCGGCGCCGAACGGGTGTGGCTCAAGCTCCACGACTGGTTCATCCCCGCCCTTTACCAGCACGGCGTGGATGGCCCGCTCCTGGAAGAAGGTGCGGTGGCGCAAATGCCCCTCGCGCCGCTCGGCAATCTGCCCGAGCGTCCCGAATCGGGCTTTTACGGGCGAACTCGCGAACTGTGGGATATCGAGCGCTGGTTTGCCGGAGCGGCCCGCCGCGTCACCCTCACCGGCTTCGGCGGTCAGGGCAAAACCGCGCTGGCCCTGGAAGCCGGACGCTGGCTGACCCGCACCGGGATGTTCCGCGCCGCCGTGTTCGTCGATTACTCGCGCCTCCAGGCGGCGGATGCCGTCGCTGTAGCCATCAACGAAATCGCCGCGGTGCTGGGGCTGAGCCTGATCGACGCCGCTGCCGCCACGGCGGCACTCTGGGAAACGCCCACCCTGGTCATTCTCGACAACCTCGAAGCCTTGAGCGCCGAGACCCTGAAAGCGTTGCTCGACGCCGCCGTCCCCTGGTCGCAGGCCGGTGGCTCGCGGCTGCTGTGTACCACCCGCCGCCCGGATTTCAACCACCCCGACTACCGCAATGAAGGCAGCCTCGTCCATCGCAGCCTGTTGCTCAAAGGACTGGGGCTGGCCGACGCGCTGGAATGGAGCGCCAAGCTGTTCCGCCTGCCGCCCGCCGCCACGGCGATCCCCAGTCGCGACGCGCTGGCCGCCTTGTTCGAAAAAGTGGCCTACCACCCCCTGACCCTCCGCGTCCTGGTCCAGCAAATCAAAACCCGGCGCATCGCCGAAGTCGGCCAGCGCCTCGAACAACTCCTCGCCGGCGCCGGCAATTCCTCCGTCGGCGGAGACACCCCGGCGTCGCTGGTCGCCTCGCTGCAACTCTCCCTCGATCGCCTCGACCGCGAAGCGCGCGCCCTGCTGCCGCGCCTGGGGGTATTTCAGGGTGGGGCGATGGAGGATAGCCTGCTGGAGGTTACCGGGTTGGGGGAAAACACGGAAAGACACCAATTGGAAAGCCTGCTGTGCGATCTGGAAAGCGGCAATACCCAAGCCGTGCTGAAAGCCTTAGGCGTACCCGCCGGCGTGGAAATCCCGGCGGACAAACAGGCGGAAATCGACGCCTTGCTGACGAGGATGAAAGACGAATTGCGCGAAAAACTCGCCGAACTCCCGCCGCCGCGCCCCGACCTGTGGCCGGCCCTGCGCCGCCAACTGGAAGACGCCGCCCTGCTCGCGGCGGAAAACCTGGAAGACGTGAGCGTGCCTCACCTGCGCTTCCACCCCACCCTTGCTCCCATGCTGTGGGCGGAACTCGACGATGCGCAGCGTGCCGAGCTAAGCGACAAGTATCGCCAGCGCTACTACCAAGTCGCCAACTATCTTTATCACGAAGACACGCGCCACCCCCACCAAGCCCGCGCCATCGCCCGCCGCGAAATGCCCAACCTGCTTCACGCCGTCTATGGCGCACTGACGGCAGGCGAGGCGGAAGCCGTGGAGTTTGCCGAAAGCGTCGGCAAGTTCCTCAACAACTTCGGCCTCAAGCGCGAAGCCGAACAGCTTGCCGAGCTGGCACGCTCATCAGCCAGCACAGTCGGTTCGCAGCCGTGGTTCCTGGCGCAATCCAACCACGGCGAGCAATTGCTGGCAGCAGGGCAGGTCGCGGAAGCCGCTAAGGTATTCAGCACTATCCTCGTGCAACTGGGCGAAGCGGATAGTATTGGACAGGCGGTTACCCTGGATCGCCTGGGGCGTTGCCAGGAATCCGCCGGGCGGCCCGACTGGGCTGAGGCCACTTACCGGCAAGGACTGGCGGTTTGCGCGCGGCTGGAGCGAGACGACAGTGTGCAGCGGACTCAAGCCAACCTTTCCACCGACCTCGCCGATGTACTGAGGCACATGGGCCGCTATGGTGAAGCCCGCGCGCTTTATGAAAGCACTTTGGAAATTGACCAGGCCTTGGGAAATGTTCGCGGGTTGGGGGTGACCCACGGCCAATTGGGAAACCTTGCCCTCGTGGAAAACCGCCTGGATGAGGCCGCCCGGCGTCACCAGGCCGCATTGTTGTTGTTTCGCCAATTGGGCGAACCCGCGGTTGAGGCTCAGGCTCTACATCAGTTGGGTGTGGTTTATCAGAGGGCCGGCCAATATGAAGCAGCTGAACAGCACTACCGTGCATCGGCGCGCATCAAGGAGGGCTTGGGCGACTTGGCTGGCGCGGCGAAAACCTGGAATCAGTTGGCGATAATTTCGCAAGCAATGGGCAAGGCGGAGGCGGCGGAAGCCTGGTTTCGCAAAGCCATGGACATACAAAGGCTAACCAGCCAGCCGCTCGAACTCGCCAATACGCTCAATAACCTCGCCGCGCTGCTGCGCGATCAACCGGCACGACTGGTCGAAGCTCGCGACTTGGTGTGGGAAGCTTTGACAATTAAGAAAACCCTCGACCCCGGCCGGGCCGAGATATGGAAGTCCTATACTCTACTCGCCGGTATTGCCCGCCATGAGGCTGTCGCCGCCCCAACCCACAGAACTTCGCTGGAAGCGGAGGCCGAAGGCTGGCGCCAGCGCGCCCGCTCGGCATGGCGCGCCTTTCCCGGCAGCCGCACGGCGTTGCGCCAACACTCCGATCTGATCCTTACCGCCGTTGGCGCCTGTGCCGCTCACCCCGAGGCGAGCCGCCAGTTTGGCGAACACCAGGCCGCCCTGCGCCAAGCCGCGCCGGAATGGGCAAAACTGGCCGACGCCCTCGACTGCCTGCTGGCCGGCGAGCGCGCCGCCGAAGCGCTGTGTCGGGGGCAGGATTACCTACCTGCGCATATCCTCGAAACCATCCTGCAAGGCCTCGCCGATCTTGACGGCCTGGCCGATCTGCTGCCGCAGTCCGATGAGGAGGACGCCGCCACGTCCTGAGCGCAACCCGCCGGGCCATGATGATGCCGGGCCGGCAACGAATTCCGCAGTTCTTTTCAACCACCCAGGGAGGGCATGAAGATGAGCGACTTGAATGTGAAATCGTTGTTGTTGATGCGTGGCAGTCGCGGCGCGGCGGTATCCGCGCTCAAGCAGGCCTTGCGGACGGCGCTCGGTGAGGAGGCGGCGAATGACGCGGGATTGGCGGCGGGCGATGAATTCGACGCGGCGACCGAGGCGTCGCTGCGCACTTGGCAGGCGCGGGTGGGGCTGACGGCGGACGGGATCGCCGGGCCGTGCTGTCAGGCGGGGCTGGGGGTGCTGGCTTTGCCGGCACTCGGGTTGGCGCTGGACGCCAGCGAGGTAAAGGGGTTCTTCCCCGGTACGCGCTACTCGGCGATCGCCGCCAACTTGCCCTATGTGACGGCGGCGCTGCGGGCTTTCGGCCTGGACGACCCGGCCATGGTGGCGGTGGCGCTGGGGACGATCCGCGCCGAGACGGCGGCGTTCGTGCCGATTGCCGAGCGCCCCTCGCATTTCAACACGTTGCCCGGCCAGCCGGCTTTCAGCGCCTATGAGCCGATACCCGGCAACCGCCTCGCCAAGACCTTGGGCAACGACATGCCCGGCGACGGGGCGCGCTTTTGCGGGCGCGGCTATGTGCAATTGACCGGGCGGGGCAATTACCGGGAATTGGGCGAGATGCTGGGTATTCCTCTGATGGAGAACCCGGACAGCGCCTGCGCGCCGGAAGTCGCGGCCTGCCTGCTGGCGGCGTTTCTCTACGACAACCGGGGCAAACTCGATGCGGCGCTCGCCAAGGATGATCTCAAGGCGGTGCGGAAAGTGGTGAATGGCGGCAGCCACGGTCTGGACGAGTTTCGCGACACTTTCACCAGAACCCGTGATTCATTGCGCCATCCCAAGGCCGCCCTGGCCGGGGCGGTGGGCGGTGGCGCGCCTTCGGCGCCACACCCTGCCACCCTGGATGTATCGCCCGATCCGGCGGATCTGCGCGACCGCCCTTATACGCCGCCGCCCCATTCGCTGCTCAAGCAATACCCGCCGGATAATCTGATTGCCCAGTACATGGGCGCTTATAGCGCCGCCGGGTTGATTCTCAACCAGGGCCAGGAGGGCGCCTGCACGGGGTTCGGCCTGGCGTGCGTGGTCAATTACCTGCGTTGGCGCGTCAACGGGATGCCGAAGCAACTGGAATCGGCCAGCCCGCGCATGTTGTACCACTTCGCCAAGCTGTACGACGAATTCGAGGGCGAGGACTACGAGGGATCAAGCTGCCGCGGCGCCCTCAAGGGCTGGTTCCACAACGGGGTGTGTCTGGAATCGCAGTGGCCCTATGCGCCGGGCCGGGACACCCGCCCGCTGACGGGCTGGGACAGCGAGGCGGCGGAACGGACGCTGGGGGTGTATTGCCGCATCGACACGCGCTCGATTACCGATTTGCAGGCGGCGATCCAGGAAGTCGGGGCGATTTACGTTTCGGCCTACACCCACGAAGGCTGGCGTCTCCAGGAGTCCGAGGCGCCGGCTGCGCACTTGGACTTGCCACGAATTGACTGGAATGGACTGCCCTCGCGAACGGGCGGCCATGCCTTCGCGCTGGTGGGCTTCAATCGCGACGGTTTCGTGATCCAGAATTCCTGGGGCAAGGAGTGGGGGGCCGGCGGTTTCGCGGTGATCGGCTACGCGGACTGGCTGGCCCACGCGATGGACGCCTGGGTCGCCGGGATGGGGGTGCCGGGGGTGGTGTCGGGCCGCTTGGCGACAGGGGGTGGGGCGAAGGGCGGACAGGCGGGCTTCGGCGACAATCCGGAATGGTGGGATGAGGATACGGCTTATCGGCACAGCATCGTGTTGGGCAACAACGGCCACGTTACGCGCTTCGACAAGCTGGATGCGGTGAACCGCAACCTGCTGAACCAAGCCTGCGTCTTGCCCAACGACTGGTTCCGGAAAAACGCGGGAGAAAAAAAGCGCTTGGTGATCTATGCCCATGGCGGCCTCAACAGCGAATCCGCAGCCATCGAGCGGGCACGGGCGATGGGACGCTATTTTCTGGGGAATGGCTGCTATCCCTTGTTTCTGGTGTGGAAGAGCGGTCTGCTGGAGGCGTTCGGCGACATCCTTCATGACAAGGTCCAGCCCGACGATGCACGCGCTGGGCTGGCCGGCTGGTCGCCGACCGACCTCACCGACCCGCTGATCGAAACCACCATCGGTCGGCCCTTGGCCCGTCCGCTGTGGAGCGAAATGAAGGAAAACGCCGAGTTGGCTTCTCAAAGCGGACGCGGCGGCGACCTGCTGACCGATGCCATCCGGTCGTTGGCGAGCACCTGGGGCGAGCAGTTCGAACTGTATCTGGTCGGCCATTCCGCCGGCTCGATCATCCACGGCAGACTGCTCGATAATCTGGCGCGCAAGGGGATGACCGGGCTGGTCAAGTCGGTTCACTTGTATGCGCCCGCCTGTACGGTCGATTTCGCCAACCGCTACTACGCGCCGCTCGAAGGCGTCATGAAGAACCTGTACCTGGACATTCTTTCCGACGGCAACGAGCTCGACGACAACGTGGCTGGCATTTACCGGAAATCGCTGCTCTACTTCATTTCGAACGCGCTGGAGGCAGATTCGGGAACGCCGATTCTGGGATTGGCGAACGTCTACGACAGCAGTTTCACCGACTGGGACGGTTCGCCGAATACCTCGGAAGCACTGGTCAATTGGCGGGCCGCTTTCGACAAGTATAAGTTTGGCAAACGCCTGAACCTCCATGCCAAGGAAAAGATCGTGGTGCGCCGGGCTGGCGTGGCGGGCAATCGGGACAAGACCGCCAACGCTTCGCACGGCGGCTTTGACAATGACGTCGAGATGGTCGGCAAAACGCTGGAGTTGATTACCGGAGGACCGCTCGTCAAGCCGGTGCTGGATTTGGCCGGGTTCTAAATCCGCCAGCGGGGGCAGGAAGTCGCCGCCCCCGCCTTTCGGCAGTGTTCGATTTTTTCCAGTTTATTGACTGCCTATTTGGTCGAGCGCAGCCCGAAGCGGAACACGTCCTTGCCGCACACGTCGATGCAGCGTCCGCAGTTGGTGCAGTTGGGCGAGAGGATCACCGGGCTGGCGCCGCTGGCCTCGCCTTTCAGGGCCGGTTTGATGACTTGCGGCTCGGGACACGCCGCGTAGCAGTCCATGCAGTCGTTGCATTCGATGCGGTGGGTCGCGGCGACTTTCAATGGGCTTTTCATGCCCACCAGGCTGTAGAACGCGCCCATCGGGCAAAGATGTCCGCACCAGCCGTTCTGGCTCACCAATAAGTCGAAGAGGAATACCGCCAGGACGATAGTCCAGGTCATGCCGATACCGAAGATCAGGCCGCGATGCAGCATCGACACCGGATTCACCAGTTCCCACACGATGGTGCCGGAAACCAGGGCGGCGAGCAGCGTCATGCCCAGTATCCAGTAGCGCGTCTTGCGCGAGATGTGGGCGCCCCCCTTGATGCCGAGGCGGGTGCGTAGCCAGGCGGCGGCGTCGGTGACCAGGTTGACCGGGCACACCCAGGAACAGAATACCCGCCCGCCGACCAGGAAATAGAAGGTCAGGATGATGGCGGCGCCGATCAGCCCGAGCTTTTCCGGGATATGTCCGGTCGCCAGGGTTTGCAGGAGGATGAACGGATCGGTGAGCGGCAGCACGCCGAGGGTGAGGCTGTAAGTGAGGTTGCCCTTGACGATCCACACGCCGGCCAGGGGGCCGAGCAGGAACAGGGCGAGAATACCCAATTGCGAGAAGCGGCGCAGTACCAGCCATTTGTGGCTGGCCAGCCAGCCTTTGGAGATTTGCGTGCTCATAGCTTGTCTCCCTGTAGGGCTTTGAGGCCACCCGGTGCGCCGGGCGGTGCCGAGTCGGGCAGGGGCGGCGGGCTTTCTGGATTGAGGCCGCGCCCGTTCTCGTATTTCATGCCTTCCGGCAGGTTATAGTGGTGTTCCTGATCGGGGGCTACCAGGCTTTGGCCGGCTTTCTTCTTCTCTTCCCAACCCAAACGGTAGTGGGCGCCGAGTTCGCCCTTGGCGAGCTTGAGCGGGAAGACCTTGATGGCGGCTTCGTCGAGCACGCAGGATTTTTCGCATTTGCCGCAACCGGTGCAGGCGTCGCTATGCACCGTGGGCAGGAACATGGCGTGTTTCGTCGTGCGTTGGTTGTGCAGGGTTTCCAAGGTGATGGCCTTGTCGATCAGCGGGCAGACGCGGTAGCACACGTCGCAACGCAGGCCGAGGAAATTCAGGCAGGTTTCGTGGTCGACCAGCACCGCCAGTCCCATTTTCGACTTGGTGATGTCGGTGAGCAGATGGTCGAGCGCGCCGGTGGGGCAGGCTTTCACGCAGGGAATGTCCTCGCACATTTCGCACGGCAACTGGCGTGCCACGAAATAGGGGGTGCCGGTGGCGACGTCGTGCTCCGGCCTGGCGAGGTTGAGGATCTGCGGCGGGCAATCGCGCACGCACAGCCCGCAACGGATGCAGGCGCCCTGAAAGTCCGCTTCGGGCAAGGCGCCGGGCGGACGGATGGCGAGCGGTGGGAGCGCGCGCGACTGCTTGGCGTAGAGTCCCAGTCCAGCGCCGACCAGACCCACCGCGCAGGCGGTCTTGAAGGTATCGGAAAGAAACTGGCGGCGCGACACCGATTTGCCGCCGCCGTTCTTGGCATCGCTGCTCATGGCGTTTTCCCCGGATTATCCGATCTGTGCGGCAGGGGTATTTTCCTCAGGCTCGAAATGGTGGTAGACCATCGCGGTGGAAAGTACCCCAGGCAAGCGGCTGATTTGTTCGTAGGTGTCGGTGGTTTCCCGGTCGTCGGCCTTATCCAGGGTGACGACCAGCTTTCCCAGTTCGGTGGCGGCATGAATCTCCACGCCGGGAATGCTTTCCAGTTGGGTGCGAACGTTCTCTAGTTTCTTCGGGTCGGCATGGACGATGATGCCGGAGATGTTGATTCCCATGTGATTTTCCTGGTGGGTTCGATGAACTGCCAGATTGTCCGAGGGGCGAAGCAATTGCATTGATATAGGTCAAAAGATTAGTGAATTCTTATTTTCATGGGATGCGGATATCCGGAAGGGGATTAAGCCTGATAGGGGAATCACCTAGGGTGTTTTGGTGGAAAATGTTGATATTGCTTGACGTAAATCAAGGTTGATGTAGGCATGATGAATGATTATTTGCGTCACGAAATGCAAGCGTAATAAACATAATTTTTAGTAACGATTTCAATGTCCGCAATAACTGAGGGGGTTTACATGAAGAGCAAGCATCTGGTGGTTTCCGCGCTGGCCATGGCCATTGCGGGGGTATTCAATGTGGCTGTGGCAGCGGATGCGCCGACTTTGTCGGCGGAAGCCAAGGCTGCCAGCGCCAAGCTGTATTTCGAGCGTTGCGCCGGCTGTCACGGCATTCTGCGCAAGGGTGCAACCGGTAAGAACCTGGAGCCGGTAAATTCCCAGAAGCTGGGGCAAAACCGTCTGGAAAAAATCATTTCCTACGGTACCGACGGCGGCATGGTGAACTTCGATGATATCCTGACCAAGCAGGAAATCTCCGACATGGCCACCTACGTTCAGATGACTCCCGACACCCCGCCGGAATGGGGCATGAAGGACATGATGAACAGTTGGAAGCTGGTCGTCGATCCTAAGGATCGTCCCAAGAAGCAGATGAACAAGATCAACCTGAAGAATGTCTTCTCGGTGACCTTGCGTGATGCCGGCGAAGTGGCGCTGATCGACGGCGACACCAAGCAGATTTGGGGTATCGTCAAGACCGGTTACGCCGTGCATATTTCCCGCGTATCCAAATCCGGCCGCTACGTTTACGTGATTGGCCGCGACGGCAAGCTCGACCTGATCGACATGTGGTTCGACAAGCCCACCGTGGTGGCAACCCTCAAGGTCGGTATCGAAGCCCGCTCGGTGGAAACTTCCAAGTTCAAGGGTTACGAAGACAAGTACGCCATCGCCGGTTCCTACTGGCCGCCTCAGTACGTGATTACCGATGGTGAAACCCTCAAGCCCTTGAAGATCATGTCCACCCGCGGCATGACCGTGGACGGCGAGTATCATCCGGAACCGCGCGTTGCTTCCATCGTGGCGACCGAAGGCAAGCCGGAATGGGTAGTCAACATCAAGGAAACCGGCATGATCAAGCTGGTGGATTACTCCGACATCAAGAACCTCAAGGAAACCACCATCGAGTCCGCCAAGTTCCTGCATGACGGCGGCTGGGATTCCACCAAGCGCTACTTCCTGGTGGCAGCCAATGCCTCCAACAAGGTCGCGGTAGTGGATACCAAATCCGGCAAGCTGGCAGCCCTGGTGGATACCAAGGCGCGTCCGCACCCCGGTCGCGGCGCCAACTTCGTGCATCCCAAGTTCGGTCCGGTGTGGGCGACTTCCCACTTGGGCGCCGACGTGATCTCGCTGATCGGTACCGATCCGGCCAAGCATCCCAAGGAAGCCTGGAAAGTGGTGGAAGAGTTGAAGAACCACGGCTCCGGTTCGTTGTTCGTCAAAACCCATCCGAAATCCAAGAACCTGTGGGCCGACGCACCGTTGAACCCGGAAAAGGAATTGGCTGAATCGGTGTCGGTGTACGACATCAACAACCTCGCCAAGGGCGCGGAAATCATCAACGTCGCCAAGATGGCCGATCTGCCGGAAAGCAAAGCGGTCAAGCGTGTGGTTCATGCCGAGTACAACGCTACCGGCGACGAAGTATGGTTCTCGCTGTGGGCCGGCAAGACCGAACCGTCGGCGATCGTGATTCTCGACGACAAGACGCGCAAGCTGAAGGCCGTCATCAAGGATCCGAAGCTGATTACGCCAACCGGCAAGTTCAACATCCTTAATACCCAACACGACATCTATTGATTTCGTGAAACGATGGGGGGCTTAGAGCCCCCCGTTGTTTATTTGGCATATAAGAAATTCGAAAAATACTGATATTTGTCTGAAATACATGCATTTCCGCTACATATTCGTAAAATGATGGAATTATTGATTTTTCGTGATGTTGCGAAAAGTCGATATGTTGTTGTAGTGTGTTGAAGTTTATGTATTAAATTTTGAATGGCTAGGCCGCGAGCCTTTCAATCTTGTCAAGCGTTCACGTCAAGTGTAATCTCTTTTAAAGTGCTTTCGGTGCTGGTTTGTTTGGCGGCGAGAGGTGATTGTCATTAATGTATTGAAAGGATAGCTTTGCCATGAAGGGAAAAACCGTAGTTTTTGCAAAATTGGCTTCTTGTGTGCTGTTTGGTTTGACGGTTGCGGGCGGCGCTTGGGCCGATGCCGGCAAGCTGGCGGATAGTTGCGTGAGTTGCCACGGCAAGGATGGCGCGAATACCGAAGCCGACGTCCCGAACATCGGTGGTTACTCCGCCGAATATTTCAGCGGCGCGATGAAGGCCTACAAGGGCAAGGAACGTCCGTGCGTCGAAAGCAAGATTCGTAGCGGCGACAAGAAGGGTACCAAGACCGACATGTGCGCGATCGTTAAGGACATGAGCGAAGCCGACATCAAGGCACTGGCGCAGCACTTCTCCGAGAAAAAATTTGTCCGTACCGCGCAGAAATTCGATGCTGCACTGGCCAAGAAGGGCAAGGACGTGCATGACAAGAGTTGCGAGAAGTGCCATTCCGAAGGCGGCACCCTGGCGAGCGACGATGCCGGCATGCTGGCCGGTCAGAAAATGGCTTACCTGAAAGAACAGACCGAATTCTTCCTGGGCGGCAAGCGCACCATGCCCAAGAAAATGAAGCCCAAGCTGGAAGGGCTGGATAAAGCCGAAGTCGAAGCGGTCCTGAACTACTACGCCAGCGTCAAATAAGTCGCGGCGCTCGGCATGCGTATATTTCGTCAACTAAGAAACTGAATCAATAAGTGGAGGGAGACCCCGTGGCAAATAGTAATTCGAAAAGCCTCTGGCAAAAATTGCGCAGTCCGAGCGCCCGTTATTCGTTGCTGACCCTGTTGGGCGGCGGCTTTATCGCCGGTATCATCTTCTGGGGTGGTTTCAATACCGTGATGGAAGCCACCAACCAGTTGGAGTTCTGTATTTCCTGTCATGAAATGCGCGACAACGTGTACCAGGAATACAAGAAAACCATCCATTATTCCAATCGCACCGGGGTGCGGGCGATCTGTTCGGATTGCCACGTACCCAAGGACTGGGTCCACAAGATGAAGCGCAAGATCCAGGCGAGCGGCGAAGTGTGGGGCAAGATTGTCGGCACCATCGACACGCCGGAAAAATTCGAGGCAAAGCGCGCCGAATTGGCGGGCCACGAATGGGAGCGCATGAAGAGTTCCAATTCCCGTGAATGCCGCAACTGCCACAACTATGATGGTATGGACCCGGAAAAGCAGGACAAGAGCGCGGTCAAGAAGCACGCGATGGCGGCCAAGCCGGATTCCGGCAAGACCTGTATCGACTGCCACAAGGGGATTGCTCACAATCTTCCCAAGGGTGCCGAAGACAAGGATTGATTCCTTGATTCGGATGGAAATGTTTTCTAAAAGTAAACCCCTTAACCGGGGTTTATTTTTAGATCGGAATATGTATTATTTATGCAGCTTCTTTGTTTCATCTCAACGATAAAGGTGACGGTTATGAACGGAACGAGGTGGGTGTATGGGGTGCTGGGCGCAACATTGCTCGGCGCCGCGGGGCTTGTTGGGGCGGCGGATGTCAGCCAGGCGCCGGTCAGTAAAATCATGGTGTTTTATCCCGGTACATCCGGCATGGAGTGGATACTTACCGGCACCGAGCACGGCGGCGCGAAGGGCGTGAAGCGCGGCGAGCCGTGCATTAGCTGCCATATCGACGTCAAGGCAAAGAGTGACGAATCGGCGGAAATCGGCGAGAAGATCGCTGCCGGCGAGAAAACCAAGAGCGCCGCTCTGGAGCCGAATCCCATCAAGGGTAAGCCGGGTAGCATTCCAGTAATGATGCAGGCTGCCCATGATGGGGCTAATTTGTACTTGCGCTTCACCTGGAAGGACACCAAGTTTTCCAGCGGAAACAAAATGGACCCCGATCATCCCATCAAGCTGGCCTTCATGCTCGAAGAGCCGGGCAAGAACGAAATGGACAGCACCGGCGGCTGCTGGGCGACCTGCCATACCGATGTGCGCACCATGCCCGGTGTGAAGGACGCCACCAAGACCAAGTATGTGAAGGGCGGCAATCTGGCGGCCGGCAAGTTCTTCGACATCAACCAGTACCGGAGCGGCAAGGGTGGCATGATGATCGACGGCCATATCGCCGACAAGCGCGTCATGGAAGGCGGCAAGGCTCTCAGCGAGGCCAAGGGCGAGTTGAAGGACGGAATGTGGACGGTGACGTTCGTGCGCAAGTTCGCCGGCGGAGAGGGCGACGTCAAGATCGAACCCGGCAAGGCCTACAATTTCGGAATCGCCATTCACGACGATTACACCGAGGGCCGCTATCACTACGTCTCGTTCGGTTATACCCTGGGTATCGATGCCAAGGCGGATATCGACATTAGCAAGCTGTAATTGCCTGCAACGACTTTTCCTTTGAGGGGCAGGAGTTTCCTGCCCTTTTTTTATTGAGGAATTTTGTGGGATGACCGGACTCCAATCGTTTACCGAAGTCATTGGAGGAGGTCATCATGAACAAGTCTTTTCAGCGGCTGGGGAATTGGTTGATAATGGCGTCGTTGATTATGGCGCCGGCCTGGGGTGGGGCGGTCGAGGTGAGCATCGAAAAGATGTCGTTTCAGCCGGAGGTGGTCAAAATCCACCGGGGCGACACCGTCAACTGGGTCAACCATGAAAAACATTCGAACCATTCCGTATTGTTCGAAAAAGAGAGTCTGGAATCCGAGCGATTGTTTCCCGGGGAATCCTGGGCGCGAACTTTCGACAAGCCGGGTTCGTATCCCTACACCTGTGGACCGCATCCGGAAATGACCGGTACGGTGGAAGTCACGGAATAACCTTGAATTCAATCAAAACTGCAAGCTCGCGGAAAATATATCGCCGGGTAGGGATCATCCTGTCGATGATCCCTTTTCTCGCCGCCGCCGCGCAGGCTGCGGATGAACCTCCCCCTTCCCGCCGCGCGGAACTGCTCAACATGATCCGCCACGATTGCGGCTCGTGTCATGGCCTGACCCTTGCCGGCGGGCTGGGGCTGCCCTTGCTGCCGGAAACCCTGGCCGGGAAGCCGCCGGAGGCGTTGCAAGAAACCATCCTGCGGGGACGTGGCGGGACGCCGATGCCGCCGTGGCAGGCGTTCATTTCCGAAAAAGAAGCTGGCTGGATCGTTGAAATGTTGATGAAAGGATTACCCGATGCGCGTTGATCGATTGCTGTTGGTTCTCCTCGGGGTGCTGGTGGGCGGCTGCACCACCGCGCCGTTGCGCGGCAGCGGCGATTTGGGGCTGGTTATCGAGCGTGCCGCCGGGCGTGCCGCCATCGTCGAAACCACCACCCGCACCAAGCTGGGCGAGGTACCTGGATTAGGGGACATGTCCCATGCGTCGGTGAATTTCTCGCGCGACGAACGCTACGCCTACGTTTTCGGGCGCGACGGCGGGTTGACCCAGATCGACATGCTGACCCGGCGCGTCGTCAACCGCGTGGTGCAAGGCGGCAACAGCATCGGCGGGGCGATTTCCCAGGACGGCAAGCTGATCGCGGTCGCCAACTACACTCCCGGCGGGATAAAAGTGTTCGACTCAGCCACCCTCCAGCAGGTGGCGGACATCCCCGCCGTGGACCAGTCCGGCAGGTTTTCCAAGGTGATTGGCCTGGTCGATGCGCCGGGCAACCGCTTCGTCTTCAGCCTTTTCGAGGCTGGCGAGATTTGGCTGGCGGACTTGAGCGAACCGGCCAAACCGGTCGTGCAAAAATTCCGCAACGTCGGCAAAGAGCCTTACGATGCCATGATTACCGCCGATGGGCGCTATTACCTGGCCGGCCTGTTCGGCGAAGACGGCTTGGCGCTGCTCGACCTGTGGCAACCCGATGCCGGCGTGAAACGCATTCTCGACCACTACGGCAAGGGCGAGCAGAAGCTCCCGGTGTTCAAGATGCCCCATCTGGAAGGCTGGGCGGCTACCGGCAACGAACTGCTGGTGCCGGCGGTGGGACGCCACGAGGTGCTGGTGATCGATCAGGGCAAATGGACGGAAGCGGCGCGCATCCCGGTGGCCGGGCAACCGGTGTTCGTGGTGGCGCGCCCCGACAACCGCCAGGTGTGGGTGAATTTCGCCTTCCCCGACAATGGCACGGTGCAGGTCATCGACGTGCCGAGCCGCAAGATCGTCCAGACCCTCAAGCCCGGCAAGGCCGTCCTGCACATGGAATTCACCCCGCGCGGCGAGCAGGTGTGGCTGTCGGCGCGCGACGACGACAAGGTGGTGATCTACGACAGCGCCACCTTCCGCAAGGTCGGCGAACTCCCGGTCGACAAGCCGAGCGGCATCTTCTTCACGCCGCGCGCCCACCGCATCGGCTTGTAAGAAGCTGTCTCAAAAATTACTGCGCGTCCGCATGGCGGGGCCGGGCGGTACTCGGAATCCTCATGTACTTCCATGTACATTCCGGTTCCTGCGCTCCGGCCGTCCCCACCCTGCAGCCGCTCGCGACATTTGTTGAGACAGCTTCCAAAAAAACAGCGGCTTTCGGGCCGCCTTGATCCAAAGCAAGGTGATGCGTCGTTAAGGTGGGCAAACTGTGGCGGTGTCCGTTAATTCAGAAGCGCCCATGGCCGAGCTCGATCAGCACCTCCTCAACGATTATCAACGCGGTTTTCCCTTGATTGCCGCGCCGTTCGCCCGCATTGCCGCGGACCTGGGCGTCGCCGAAAACCAGGTCATCGAGGCTCTCGCGCGTTTGCGCCGCGAGGGGGCGGTGAGCCGCGTCGGCGCGGTATTCCGCCCCCATACCATCGGGGTCAGCACCCTGGCAGCGCTGGCGGTGCCGGACGAGCGGCTCGCCGAGGTGGCGCAACGGGTCAGCGCCCACCCGCAAGTCAATCACAATTACGAACGCGAACACCATTACAACCTGTGGTTCGTCGTCGCCGCGCCGGATAGCGCCCGCCTCGACGCAGTCCTCGCGGAACTGCAAGCCGCTTCCGCTTGCCCCCTGCTGGTGCTGCCCATGCTGGAGGACTTCCACATCGACCTGGGGTTCGACCTGGCGCGCAAGATGACCGGCACGCCGGGACGGGTACGCGGCGGCCATCGCGGCATGAAGCGCGACGAGCCAGTCTCGACGCGCTTGCCGCACCCTCGCGAAACCGCATTGATAGGCGCTCTCCAGCAGGGCATCCCGCTGGTTACGCGGCCTTATGCGGAAATCGGTGCGGAAGCCGGCATGAGCGAAACCGAAGTGCTGTCCTGCCTCGCCGACCTGCTGGAAGCCGGGATTATCCGCCGCCTCGGGGTGGTGGTGCGCCACCACGAGTTGGGCTATCGCGCCAATGCCATGGTGGTGTGGGACGTGCCGGACGGAGAAGTCAGCGAAACCGGTGCCTGTCTCGGGCAGTTCGATTGCGTCACCTTGTGTTACCGCCGTCCGCGCCGTCTGCCGGAATGGCGTTACAACCTGTTCACCATGATCCACGGGCGCGACCGCGACGAAGTGCTGGGGCTGATCGACCAGTTGCGGGTGGCCTGCAATGTCGAACACATCCCTTTCGAAGTCTTGTTCAGCCGCCGCCGCTTTAAGCAATGCGGGGCGCGCTACGTCGAAACCGCCGCCGTCTGATTCGCGCCTCATGGACGACCTCGACCGCGCCATCATCAACCACCTGCAAGGCGGCTTCCCGGTGTGTTCACGCCCCTTCGCCGAGGCCGCCGCGCAACTCGGCACCAGCGAAGCCGAGCTGATCGCCCGTATCGACAAACTCCTCGCCGCCAAGGTGCTGTCGCGTTTCGGCCCGCTGTATCACGCCGAACGGCTGGGCGGTGCGCTGAGCCTGGCGGCGCTGAAAGTGCCGCCCGAAGATTTCGAGCGGGTCACCGAACGGGTCAATGCCCTGCCCGAAGTGGCGCACAACTACGCCCGCGACCATGCGCTCAGCATGTGGTTCGTACTCGCCACCGAGACCCCGCAGCAGCAGCTCGACGCCATCGCCCGCATCGAGCGCGACACCGGCTATCCGGTGTACAACATGCCGAAAATCAAGGAATACTTCATCGGTCTGAGGTTCGAGGCATGAACCGCCAAAAGCATTTGAACCGCGAAGACGCAAAGGTTTGCGCAGGGAACTCAGGCGGGTCGGCTGTTCATCCGTCGGATGCCCGGCATTTTCCACTTTGCGTTTTCTTTGCGTCTTGGCGCCTTTGCGGTGAGGGTTGAAACATGATCGACGCAACCGACCGCGCCATCATCCGCGCCACCCAGGAAGGCTTGCCGCTCACGGCGCAGCCTTATCTGGCTATCGCCGAACAACTTGGGCTGAGCGAAACGGAAGTGCTGGCGCGCTTCGAACGGATGCTCGAATCCGGGGTGATCCGCCGTATCGGGGTGGTGCCCAACCATTATGCGCTGGGCTACAAGGCCAATGGCATGACGGTGTGGGACGTGCCCGACGAACGGGTCGATGAACTGGGTACGCTGATCGGCGGGCTGGATTTCGTCAGCCATTGTTACCAGCGCCCGCGTTTTCTGCCGGAATGGCCCTACAACTTTTTCGCCATGGTGCACGGTCGCGACCGCGACGAAGTGGCCGACAAGACCCGGCGCATCGCCGAACTGCTGGGTGCCGCCGACCGCGGCCATGAAATTCTGTACAGCACCCGCATCCTGAAGAAAACCGGCTTGCGGATATCGGGCTAACCCGGACAAAGAGACGACGACGAGGTGACGACATGAAATCACTATTCTTCCGAATGAGGTTGGTGCACTGGGTAGGGGTGACGCTGCTACTCGTCAACGCTACGTTCTTCACCAACAACGCCATTGGCATGGGTGTGCAGTACCTCATCGCGTTGGTGGTGCTGGTGCACGATATCGACGAGAAAAAATGGGGGGTCAACGCACTCAGCGAGGTGACCGACTACATGGCGAATTTCACCGCTAAGGATCTCTCCCGCGAATGCCGGGTGGACGCCCGCTTCAACGCGGAGATTCAGCATGTTCTGGAAGTCATCGATACTTTTCGCCACAACATCCGTAGCGCCCTGGAGGACGTCAAGCAGTCCTCCGCGCAAAGCGAGCAGGTGGCCGCCAACCTCAGCGCCACTTCACGGCAGATCGGCCAGCGTGTCGAGGAAGAGGCCAGCGTCGCGGCGCAGACCTGCGACAGCGCCGAAGCCATCCACAGCCTGATCGGCGAACTCGCCGGCGAAGCTGAAGTGGCCCGCCAGGACATGGAGGCGGCGAGCCGCAAGCTGGAAGGGACGCGCCAGGATGTGCACGGCATGATGCTGGCCGTGCAGCAAAGCGTGGCGACCGAAGTCGAACTGACCAACAAGCTGGGCGAACTGTCGAACAATGCCGAACAAATCCGCCAGGTGCTTACCGTGGTCGCCAACATCGCCGACCAGACCAACCTCCTGGCCCTCAACGCCGCCATCGAGGCGGCGCGTGCCGGCGAACAGGGACGCGGCTTCGCGGTGGTCGCCGACGAGGTGCGCAGCCTCGCGGAGCGTACTCAGCGCAGCCTCACCGAGATCAACGCCACCATCAATGCCATGGTGCAATCGGTGGCCGCCACCGGACAGGAAATGAACCGCCAGTCGGAAGCGCTGAGCGCCCTTTCCGGGTCGTCCTCCAGTGTCGAATCCGCGCTCGATGAAACCACCAGCCTGATCGCCAAATCCGCAGAACTGGCGGAAAAAACCGCCAGTGTGTCGGCCAACGTGCGTGGCAATATCGACGGGATCGTCGGACAAATCCGGCGGATCAGCGATTATTCGCGCTCCAATGCCGCCAGCGTCGAGGAAATCGTTGCCGGCGCCGCGCAAATGGCCGGGATGACCCGGAACGTTACCCAAAAACTCAAAGAGTTCCGTACCTGATGTTCAGAATCTCTCAATTCATCCAGGAAATCGCCGCGCCCACTCCCGTGGGGCCGGCCCGCAAGCCGCCCGGTCCGGTAGTGATCTGGAACCTGGTGCGGCGTTGCAACCTCACCTGCAAGCATTGCTACTCGATTTCGGCGGACAAGGATTTTCCCGGCGAACTGTCCACCGAGGCGGTTTACGCGGTGATGGACGACCTCAAGCGTTTCCGCGTGCCGGTGCTGATCCTCTCGGGCGGCGAACCGCTGTTGCGCCCGGACATCTTTGACATCGCCCGGCGTGCCAAGGCGATGGGCTTTTACACCGCGCTGTCGAGCAACGGCACGCTGATCGACGAAACCAATATCGAGCAGATCGCCGCCATCGGCTTCGATTACGTGGGGGTCAGCCTGGACGGCATTGCCGCCACCCACGACCGCTTCCGCCGCATGGACGGGGCGTTCGACAAGTCGATGCACGGTATTCGCCTGTGCAAAGCGCGCGGCATCAAGGTCGGTATCCGCTTCACCCTCACCCAGGACAATGCCCACGATCTGCCCGGTCTCCTGCAACTGATGGAAGACGAGGGCATCGACAAGTTCTACCTGTCGCACCTCAACTATGCCGGGCGCGGCAACAAGAACCGCGAGGACGACGCCTACCACCGCACCACCCGCGCCGCCATGGACCTGCTTTTCGACACCTGCTGGCGTTACCGGCAGGAAGGCCGCCACAACGAATTCGTCACCGGCAACAACGATGCCGACGGCGTGTATCTGCTGCATTGGGTGCGCCGCCATTTCCCCGAGCGGGAAGCGCACATCCGCGCCAAGCTCGAACAATGGGGGGGCAATTCCTCGGGTGTCAACGTCGCCAACATCGACAACCTCGGCAACGTCCACCCCGACACCATGTGGTGGAACCACAATCTCGGCAACGTCGCGGATCGGCCTTTTTCGGAGATTTGGATGGACGTTTCCGACCCCATCATGGCCGGCTTGAAGGCCCAGCCGCGCCGGGTTGGCGGGCGTTGTGGCGCGTGCCGCTTTTTCGCGATCTGCGGCGGCAACACGCGGGTGCGTGCCTGGCAGGTGAGCGGCGACCCGTGGGCCGAAGACCCGGGCTGTTATTTAACTGATATCGAAATTGGAATCGCACCATGATAGCCAAACCCCTTGCCGTTTTCCTCGCGACCCTAGTGTTGTCCTTGAATGCCTATGCGGCCCAGCCGGCGGAAAAGAATTACGCCGAGCATTGCGCGTCCTGCCACGGCGCCGACCGGCTGGGTGGTAGCGGCCCGGCGCTGCTCCCGGAAAACCTGGAGCGCCTGCGCCGCCCGGAAGCTTTCAAGACCATCGCCGAAGGCCGTCCGGCCAGCCAGATGGCGGGCTTCGCCGACAAGCTGGCAAAAGAGGAAATCCAAGCGCTCGCCGACCTGGTCTACCAACCCCTGCCGAAAACCCCGGTGTGGGGCGCCGACGAGATCATCACCTCGCATACCCTGCATGAATTCAACCCATTGCCGAACCGACCGGTGTTTACCGCCGACCCGCTGAACCTGTTCATCGTGGTGGAAACCGGCGACCATCACGCTACCTTGCTCGACGGCGACAAATTCGAGCCTATCCACCGCTTCCAGACCCGCTATGCCCTGCACGGCGGGCCGAAATTCTCACCCGACGGGCGCTTCGTCTATTTCGCCTCGCGCGACGGTTGGGTGAGCAAATACGACATTTACAACTTGAAAACCGTCGCCGAGGTGCGCGCCGGCATCAACACCCGCAACGTCGCGGTTTCCGGCGACGGCAAGACCGTGCTGGTCGGCAATTACCTGCCGCATAGCCTGGTGTTGCTGAATGCCGAGGATCTCTCGCTGATTAAGGTGATCCCCACGGCCGATGCTTCCGGCAAGAGTTCGCGGGTTTCCGCCGTGTATCAGGCCGAGCCGCGCGGCAGCTTCGTCGCGGCGCTCAAGGACGTCAAGGAAGTGTGGGAAATCGCGTATGCCAAGGCCGACTTCCCGGTACGGCGCATTGCCGTCGAGAACTATCTCGACGACTTTTTCTTCGACCAGTCCTACCGCCACCTCATCGGCGCGGCGCGCGACGGCAAGAAAGGCCAAGTCATCGACCTTGACAGCGGCACCAAGGTCGCGGAAATCGAGTTGCCGGGGATGCCCCACCTGGGGTCGGGGATCACCTGGGAATGGCAGGGCAAGCCGGTGATGGCCACCCCCAACATCAAGGACGCGGTGGTCAGCGTCATCGACATGAACACCTGGAAGACCGTGAAACAGATCAAGACCCTGGGGCCGGGTTTCTTCATGCGCAGCCATGAGAACACCCCCTATGCCTGGACGGACGGCTTCGCCACCATGAGCCCGCAAAGCCGCGACGTGATGCACATCATCGACAAGAATACCCTGGAAGTCGTGCAGACCCTGCGCCCCATCCCCGGCAAGATTGCCGCCCACACCGAGTTCACCCGCGACGGCAAATACGCGCTGGTCAGCATCTGGGAAAAGGACGGCGCGCTGGTGATTTACGACGCCGCGACATTCAAGGAGATCAAGCGCCTGCCGATGAACAAGCCCTCCGGCAAGTACAACGTGTTCAACAAGATCACCCGCTCGGCGGGGACCAGTCATTGAGGGATGGGGAGAGAGTGAGCCAGCCCCCGGTAGTTGCAAATAGACGTAGGCTTCCGCCAGGGCGGACAGGAAGCCACTGAAATGCTCACTATCGCCCTCATGCCGACGATGCTGAATTCGAGTTCGGCGATGGCCTCTTTTCGACCGTGCATGGCAAGCGCTTAACTGAGGAATACAGGCGCATACCGAGGTTGTTTAAGGCTCCTTCTTGGCGGATTTGATATGCCAGATAACCGCACTGACTGCGACCGTGGCGATTGCGCCGAGTATGGTAAGAATGGAGAGAATGCCGGTGCTGGAGCCTAAAATGATTTTTAGCATGATATTTTCCCGTAGGTTAAAAACCTTGATTAACGCGAGTTAGTGGCGCCACGCTGCTAAATGGCGAGGAATTGCGCCCATCGAGATTAAATGCCGGGATGCTCCAGGATTTTCTTGCCCGATTTGATGTACCAGATGGCGGCGCGCATGTTGGCGTACCAGATGAAAGCGCACAGGGCAACAGTAGCGCTTGCGCCGGCAACGGTGAGGATAGACAGAATGCCGGTGCCGGAATTTACAATGACTTGTAGCATGATATTTCTCCTGAAAATGTTAATTGGCTTGATGCGCTTTCTTGTTCGTTAAAAACGGGATGCCTCTCACATGGGAGCCTTGGGTTGGTTCAACACCAACGCAACCGGCATGAGCGATGCGCCGCTTTAATGCACATCATCGATTTCGCAGCCCTTTTACCCATGCTTCCATGGCCTCGTTGGCAGGTTTCATGGGCGCCTCCATGAAGCTCACCACGAACTTGTCGCCCAGGTCGGCCACGCCGATGGAACGCGGTCTCACCGCCAGCACTTGCGGATTGGGCAGGGCGAAGCCGAAACAAAAGATCACGTTCACCGCGCCATCAATGCCTTGTGCCATCTCGCCGCCAATGTTTTTGGTGTGGGTGTAATGATCGAATACACCGATGAACAGTACCTTTGGATTCTCGGCAATTTTCTCCTTGAGATACGCCACCACGTCGTCGATACACTGGCAGGTGGTTTCATCCTTGCCGATCTCGGAGACGAGGACGGGGTATTTTTCCTGTAACAGGGTTTGTTTCATGTGGGTTCCCTAGTGTTGTCCTGCTTCGAGTTAAAACGGACTTTCTTGATCAATGGCTTATCCTGCTGGTTCTTGGGGGTAACGGTAAATTCGAATTCGTTGATCGTCATTACCTCGTTCGGAGCGAGGTCGACGTTTGCTAATACCATCACACTCTTGCCTGGGCGTACCTTGACATCGTCCATCCCTCCGCCGACTTCCATCGACTGTTCCGGCAGGCCGCGCGCGGCGATATGGTAGTTTTGCTCGTCCAGGGTTTTGTTAGTGATGTGTATCTGGTAGCGGTTACGGATGTGCCCGTCGGACATCACGACGAACAGCGGTTGGCGTACCGGCTGAATCGACAATTGCACTTCCGTGCGGGTTGCGAGGTTGTATACCAGCGCGCCAATCATTACCAAAATGGCGACGCCATAGCCGACGGTGCGCACCCTGAAAAGGTCGAGATGCGCCTTGCCGGGGCTCTCACTTTCGATATTGATCTCCGAGTCGTAGCGAACCAGGCCACGCTGAAAACCCACCGAATCCATTATGGAATTACAGGCGTCGATACATAATCCGCAAGAAATGCACGGGTATTGCATTCCATTACGTATATCGATACCTGCCGGGCATACCTGAACGCACATGCCGCAATCAATGCAATCGCCGGCTCCTTTGGCGTGACGTTCTTCTAGTGTTTTTGTGCCGGCGCGCAGTGCCGCGCGGCCGGTTTTGCCTTCGCCGCGCAAGTTGTCGTAGTAAGGCGCCAGCGTTTCCGGCTCATACATCACCCCTTGGAAACGCGAGTAAGGACACATGTAGATACACACCTGCTCGCGCGCCAGCCCTGCGGCGGCATAGGTTGTCAGGCTAATGATCAGTACCGTGGAGTAGGCGACGAGCGGCAACGTACCCGCGAAAAATTGTGCCGTCAGTTCCGGCGCATAGCCGAAATAGAGGATGAACGATAAAGCGGTCGAGAACGCCAGCAGCAGCCAGAGGACGTGGGTCACGCCGTATTTGACGATTTTCTCGCCATTCCACGCCTGCTTGTGGAGCTTGAGGCGCGCTGGCCGTTCACCTTTAACCAGTTTCTCGATGTAGATGAAAGCATCCGTCCACAGCGTTTGAAAACAGAAATAGCCGCAAAAAGCGCGACCGACCAATCCGGTCACGAAAAATAGTAGCGCTGCCGCGATGAACAGCAGCACGGAAAGGGAAATCAGGTCTTGAGGATAAAGCACCAAGTCGAAAATGAAGAAGCGCCGCCCAACCATGTCGAACAATACCGCTTGATTCGGCACTTCGTGGCGCCCCCAAGGCAGCCAAGGAAGGCCAAAATAAACGCCAAACGCCAGCCACAGCACCGCGTTCTTGAATGTCCGAAATGTTCCCTTTACCGAACGGGGGTGAATTGGAATTCGTTTCTTGAAAAGGGTTTGGTCTTCCTGATGGTCTGCGACTTTCAAATTGGCTGATTCTTGCACTATCTGCTCCTTGCCTGAATTCTTTGACAAAAATGGAAAAACACCGAAACCCTGTTTCAAACAGGGCGCGGGATTTTCCCCTGTCACGTTCTACGCTTGATCCGTTCTCTCCGCACCGCTGGCGGAGTTGAGTCAATGGCAGCAGCCAGGTTCTCCATGCTCGTCATGGGACTCGACCAGCCCCACTTTCAGCGTGCCGTCGAGAAAGGCCTCTACCGCCAAATCGGGATCTGATTCCGGCGTGACCAAACCCAAAATGCCCATTCCGTTCAGGCGGCGCATCAGTCCCTGGCCGGCACCACCACAAATCAAGGCGTCGATTCCATCAAGGGGATGCAGGCTATCTGCTTGGCTCTCGTGAAAGGATTGTTCCAGGGACAGTTCAAGCAGGGTCTTGTCGACGATCTTCTTGTTGCTGATTTGGTAAACCCAGAATTTCCGGCATTTTCCGGCATGTCCGGTGATGGTCTTGTGGTTCTGGCTGGTTATGGCGATTTTCATGCGGCGCTTCCTTTTTCAATTCAATGAAATGTTCTTGCCGATCAGCCAGTTCTGGTCTAATTCCCATTTAGCCTCGCTGACGCCCGGTTGTTCGAGAACGATCTTTTTCGCTTCCGTTTGCACCTTTGCCAACTCCTTCTCCGCGGCAATGAAATCCGGGTCGTTTGGCGCTTTTCCCGCCAACGAAGGGTAAAGCGCGCCGATCATCCGATATACCGGAACTGTCGTCGAACGCGGCGTCGCCATTACTGCCACGGTGTTTTCTACGCGCACCACCTGGAACTGATAGGGGTAGTCCCGAAGCGCCGAACTGCCGTTTTTTTGAATCGCCTCGTTGAGGATGGTCACTTTGGGGTCGTCGCGTAAGCCAAACCAGTAAATCCCTGAGAAGGCGAGTGCAATCAAGGTGATTGAGACTTTTTTGCCCGGACTGGCGGAGTGTTCCAAAATCATTCTTTCTGAAAAGCTGCGTTGCAGGCATCCATTGCAATGTCTGTGCCAAATTCCGATTAGCACGGCAATCCCCTGTATTTAAGGGCATCTCAGGCGATTTGTGACGCAATGAGTAAGAGAAAACTAACCGGCCATGCTTGACAATTATGACAAAAAGCCAAGAATGGCTAGCCATGAATGACAAAATCTCCCAGGAGTTGCAATCCTTCCTCGATGCGCTGCCTGAACCGCGCATCCTAGTGGCTCCCGATTACCACATCCTTTCGGCCAATGCCGCGTACCGCCATGCTTTTGGCAATCCACGCGCCATCGTGGGCCGGACCTGCTACCAGATTTCCCACCATTACGACAAACCCTGCGACCAGTGCGGCGAGTCCTGCCCGCTCCATACCGCCATGACGACTCGCAGGCCTAGCCGTGTTCTGCATTTGCACCACACGCCGCGCGGCGAGGAATATGTGGACGTGGAACTGATCCCGATTCATGACGAACAGGGGAAACTCGCCTATTTCGTGGAGACCATGCGCTTTCTCCACGAAACCGGCGACCGGCCCGGCGCCTTGGGCATGGAAGGGCGCTCCCCAGCCTTCACCCAGATGCTGGGGCTCATCAACCGCGCCGCGCCGGCCATGACGCCGGTGTTATTGCTTGGCGAATCAGGCACTGGCAAGGAACTCGCCGCGCTCGCGGTGCATGCACTGAGTCCCAGGCGAAATCAGCCTTTCGTGCCGGTCGACTGCTCCGGGATGACCGAAAGCCTGTTTGAATCGGAATTGTTCGGCTATGAGAAAGGTGCTTTTACCGGCGCCATCCAGCGTAAGACCGGACTGGTCGAAGCCGCTGCCGGGGGTACGCTATTTCTGGATGAACTGGGCGACATTCCGCTGCATTTGCAGGTGAAACTGCTACGCCTGCTGGAATCCGGCACGTTTCGGCGGGTCGGCGGGGTGGAAACCTTGCGCGCCGATTTTCGGCTGGTTGCCGCCACCCATCGCAGCCTGGAGGAAATGGTCGATGCCGGCACTTTCCGCCGTGACCTCTACTACCGGATTGCCGTCTTCCCCATTCATCTTCCTGCCTTACGCGAACGGCGCGAAGATATCCCGCTACTGGCAAAAACCCTGCTGGAACGTCTTGCGCCGGAGCGTCCCATCCAATTGACCGAGGCCGCTGTCGAGCAGCTCATGCAATACGGCTATCCGGGTAACGTGCGGGAACTGCGCAACATTCTGGAACGCGCGGCTTTGCTTGCGGATGAAAACACCATCGATGGACGGCATTTGCCGTGCGGGACGGCTTTGTCGAGAAATGAGCCGGCAACCCTGCAAACGGCGGAAGAGGAAATCCTCCCGCTGGACGAGGCCGAGCGGCGCTACGTACGTCAAGCTTTGCTGCAGCTGGGCGGCGATAAGCGGGAGTTGGCCCGCCGTCTGGGCGTGAGCGAGCGCACCCTATATCGCAAGCTGGGTTGATCTGTTTTACAGGGTTGGAAAAAGAGTCAAGCTCAGCAACGATTACGGCGAAATTTTCACGTACTAATTGAACAAGGTCCGCGCCGCTTCCAGGCGCTTGGCGTAATAGCCGGTCTTGAAACTGCTGATCTTGATCTTGCCGTTGGTGCTCGGCGCGTGGATGAAGCGCGCATCGCCGAGATAAATGCCAACGTGGGAAAAGCGCTTGCCGGTGGTGTTGAAGAACACCAGGTCGCCCGGCGCGAGGCTGGCGGGTTCGATGGCTTTGCCGATGCCTGCCATCTTCGAGGCGTTGTGCGGCAAGTCCAGACCCGCCGCGTTGCGGTAGATGTAGCGCACCATGCCGCTGCAATCCAGACCTTGTTCGGGATTTTTCCCGCCGAAGCGATAGTCGATTTCCATCAGGCCCAGCGCGTACATCACCACCTCCTTGCCGGGGTGCTCGGCAGGGGGCTGGGAGGGGAGCGTGGGAGCGGGCGGCAGGGAGGCTGCCTGTGACGGCACGGCCTCCCGTGGCGGAGTGGACGAGCAGGCTGCCAGCCCGAGGGTCAGGCCGAGCAGGAAAAACAGTTTGGGGGGTAAAGTGCGCATGGAGAATATCGTAGCATTCCAGTGACCGTTATGACGGCCCGCATTGACAAAGCTTTAGCGCTCTCGCACTATTGGCGAAGTACCAACCGATAATTACAGGAAAACAAAATGCCTCACACCCTCAACAATCAAGAAATCGTCATGCTCCGCGCCGAGGTGGAAATGTTGATGAAAGAGCGCCAGACCTTGCTGAAGGTGGCCGGCGCCGCGGCGGTGTTCGTCGCCGAACTCGACCCCGACAAATTGCCGGAAGACACCTATGACGCTGCCGACATGTTGGCGGAATCCCTCAATAACGTCAGCGAAGAAACCCTGCGCGACTCCCTGGAAGTGGTGAAAGCCGAAATCGTCCAGGCTTGAGCATCTGCCGCAGCGCCCCGCCCAACCTCAGTTTTTAGCCCCCAAGCATCCCAGCGTCACCCGTTCGATTCCCGCCAGATCGGCGACGCTGGCGACTGCGCTGAACCCCGCGTCATTCAACAACTTCCGGCAGGCTTCCGCCTGGTCGTAGCCATGCTCGAAGAGCAGCCAGCCGCCGGGCGCCAGGAAAGCCGGCGCGCCGTCCACGATCAGGCGAATGTCGGCCAGCCCATCCGGGCCTGACGCCAGCGCGCCGGGTGGCTCGAAGCGCAAATCCCCCCAGCCGAGATGCGGATCGTCAGCCGCGATGTAAGGCGGGTTGGAGACGATCACCTCGAAGCGTTCGCCCTTCTCCAGCGGGGCGTACCAGAACCCCAGCCTGAATTCGAGATTGGCGGCCCCCAGGCGCTGCGCATTGTCTTGCGCCACCGCCAGCGCGGCGGGGGACAGTTCGACCGCCGTCACCCTGGCCGCCGGGCGCGCCAGCGCAAGGGATACCGCCACTGTGCCGCTGCCCGCCCCGAGATCGAGCGCCCGCGCCGGCATATCCACCGGCAGCCGCTCCAGCGCCAGTTCCACCAGCAACTCGGTTTCCGGGCGGGGAATCAGCACGGCGGGGGTGACCTTGAAGGCGTGGCCGTAGAACTCCCGTTCGCCGACCAGATAGGCAATCGGCTCGCCATTCAGGCGGCGATTCAGCAAGGTTTGAAAAATGTGTGCGGCGCCAGCGTCGAGCGCCTCGCGGTCGTGGGCGATCAGCCAGGCGCGCGGCTTGCCGAGGGCATGACCGAGGAGAATCTGGGCCTCCCGGCGCGCCTCGCCCGGCGTCAGGTTTAGCGCGGCGGCGAGGGCTATGGCGGCTTGTTGCTGGGTGGCGGCGATCAACCTTCTTCGCCGAGGGAAGCCAGCAGTTCCGCCTGGTGTTCGGCGAGCAGGGCGTTGACGATGTCGTCCATGTCGCCTTCCATGATCTGCTCGATCTTGTAGAGGGTCAGGTTGATGCGGTGGTCGGTGACGCGGCCTTGCGGGAAGTTGTAGGTGCGGATGCGCTCGGAGCGGTCGCCGCTGCCCACCAGGGATTTGCGGGTGGCGGCGGTTTTGGCGTTTTGCTCGCGTACCTGCACGTCCATGATGCGCGCCGCCAGCACGCTCATCGCCTGGGCCTTGTTCTTGTGCTGCGAGCGGTCATCCTGGCATTCCACCACGATGCCGGTGGGGAGGTGGGTGATGCGCACCGCCGAATCGGTCTTGTTGATATGCTGGCCGCCCGCCCCGGATGCCCGGTAGGTGTCGATGCGCAGGTCGGCGGGGTTGAGCGAGACTTCGGCAATTTCGTCGGCTTCCGGCATGATCGCCACGGTGCAGGCGGAGGTGTGGATGCGTCCTTGCGCCTCGGTTTCCGGAACGCGCTGCACACGGTGCCCGCCCGATTCGAATTTGAGCTTGGAATACGCGCCGAAGCCGACAATCTTGGCGATGATTTCCTTGTAGCCGCCGATTTCCGAGGGACTTTCCGAAATGACCTCGACCTGCCAGCGTTGCCGTTCGGCGTAGCGGGTGTACATGCGGAACAGGTCGCCGGCGAACAGCGCGGACTCGTCGCCGCCGGTGCCGGCGCGGATTTCCAGGAAGATGTTGCGCTCGTCGTTGGGATCCTTGGGTAACAGGAGTTTTTGCAAATCCAGTTCGATCTGCTCAATCTTTGCCTTGCCGGCGGCAATTTCCTCTTCGGCGAGTTCGCGCATTTCCGGGTCGCCCAGCATCTCCTGCGCCCCCGCCACGTCCTGCTCGGCTTGGCGGAAAGCGTGATACAGCTCGACCACTGGGGTGATTTCGGCGTGTTCGCGAGTGAGCTTGCGGTAGCTGTCCATGTTCGCCGTGGCGGTTTCGCTGGAAAGCAGCAGGTTGATTTCGACCAGACGCTCGGAAAGCTGGTCGAGCTTGGCTTGGATGGAAGGCTTCATGAGGGGCAGTGTTGAGTGTTAAGTGTTTAGTGTTGAGTTGTGGCTGTTTGTGGGAACATGCGCTTCGCGCATTCCTCAACTAAACACTAAGAACTCAACACTAAACACTGTATTTATTCCGCGTGGACGTTGAAGAGCCGCTGCAACAGGGTTTCCATCTGCCGGCAGTCGTCGCCGTGGAGATGGCTCAAGGCGTGGCTGGGCGCGTGCAACAGCTTGTTGGTGAGGGCGCGGCTCATGACCTCAATGACGGCAGTGGGGTCTTCGCCCTTGGCGAGCAGGCGCTGGGCGTGTTCCAGTTCGTGGCGGCGCATCCGCTCGCCCTGGTCGCGGAGCGCCCGGATGGTCGGCACCACGCGGCGGATTTCCATCCAGTGCATGAAATCGTCGACCTGGTTTTCGATGATGATTTCGGCTTCAGCGGCGGCCACCTTGCGGTTGTCGATGCCTTCCTCGATCACTTGGGCGAGGTCGTCGACGGTGTAGAGGAATACGTCGTCGAGTTCTCCGACTTCCGCCTCGATGTCCCGCGGCACCGCCAGGTCGACCATGAACATCGGGCGATGTTTGCGCTGCTTGAGCACCCGTTCGACCAGACCCTTGCCCAGAATTGGCAGGGGGCTGGCGGTGGAGGTCACCACGATGTCTTGCTGCGCCAGATATTCCGGCAGCTCGTTCAAGGTGATCGCCTCGCCGTGAAAGCGCTCCGCTAAACCCCGTGCCCGCTCCACGGTACGGTTGGAGACGGTGATGTGCTTGGGATGCTGCGCCGCAAAATGGCTGGCGCATAACTCGATCATCTCGCCCGCCCCAATGAACAGGACGTTCTGTTCCTTCAAAGAGGGGAAAATCTGTTCCGCCAGGCGCACCGCCGCTGCCGCCATGGACACGCTGTTCGCCCCGATCTCGGTCTGGGTGCGGACTTCCTTGGCGACCGAGAAGGTGCGCTGGAACAGCTTGTGGAGCAGGGTGCCCAGGGTGCCGGCGCGCTCGGCGGTACTCACCGCCTGCTTCAACTGGCCGAGGATCTGGGTTTCGCCCAGCACCATCGAATCCAGCCCGCTGGCCACCCGGAAAGCGTGTTTCACCGCTTGTTCCTGCGGCAGCATGTAGAGGTAGGGGTCAATCGCCGCACGATTCAGGTTGTGGTAGCCGGCCAGCCAATCCAGGGCCTGCTGCGGCTCGTGAGTGTTGCAATAAATCTCGGTGCGGTTGCAGGTGGAGAGGATCGCCGCTTCCTTGCCGGTCTGCTTGGAGACAAAATCGAGCAGCGCCTGCTCCAGCGATTCGGCGTGAAAGGCCACCTTCTCCCGGATCGAAACGGGTGCAGTCTGGTGGTTGATGCCGAAAGTGAAAAGCTGCATGGGTAAAGTCGCGAAACCGAAGCGAAAAGGTTCGTTATTATAGGGATTTGCCGCCACTATGGAAACAGGCGAACGGTGGGAAAACTGCGTAATCGTGCTACAGGGTGTCCCCCATTTTTTTGTGGGGAAAGGTGCGCGGGTTGGATTAGGTGCCCTTATGGAGCCTGCGCTCGCTGCTTGTTATCCATTCAGGAATTTCGTCCGCAGGCATGGGAGGGGCGGACTCCAGGGGGACTCTGTTGGTGGAATGCTGCGGCGCTCAGCCGAATTACGGGTAGGCGTAGGGGTGCGGGCGCATCCGCTCGGCGGGGGGCGCGCTGCTGCCGGTCCTGGCTGCGCTGACTAGCGGTGCGTCCGACATGCTAAGGAAGGTTTTGATCTTGTCGCTATCGTTGCTGCCGTTGATGTTGGTGATTACCAGTCGGCCCTGGCCTTGACCAAGGTCGTTGCGGAAATCGTAAATCGCGCCGACCACGGTGAGCTTCTGGCTGTGAATTTCGTGACTGAATTTTTTGACGGCGGTGGCGACCTGATTGTTGACGTTTAATTTCACGCCGGCCATGTTTTCGACGCCCTTGGGAATCCGGATGTTGACCAGTTCACGCTTGATGGAGGGGGATTCCCTGCGGTAATCGCTGGAAGCGGCCTTGATGGCGCCGCAGGCCGAATGGCCGACGAAGATCAGCAGCGGGGTGTGCAAGTGATGGACGCCGTACTCCACCGAGCCTTCCCCCGTGCGCAATTGGTTGCCGATGTTGCGCACCATGAACAGGTCGCCGTCGGGAGCCTTGTCGAGAGCGTGGGTATGTACTCGCGAATCCGAGCAGGTGACCACGGTGGCGCGGGGTTTCTGGCCATCCGCAAAGGGCTTGAAATACTCCGGATCGTGGCTTTTTACGAACTCGTCGTTGTCTTTCAGGAGGTTCTGGACGATGGTCTTGAGTTGCTCGTTTTCCGATCCGACCGCCGGCGTGGAAGAAGCGCCCGCCAACGACCAGGAAAAGGTCGCCGCAAGAACGACAATCAGGGATTTGGTTTTCATGGAGGCTCCTTGAATCAGCGGTCAATTAGCGCTGCTTGGACTCAGCGGTCAGGGGAAGGAATAAGCTTGCCAGCTCTTGGTTGGGTCGGCTTCGCTGCTCTTCGGCGCAGCTTGCACCGGTTCGACGGTTTTGACGATGGCCGGCTTACGCACCTTTTTCTGGTTGCGGGGGTTTTTCGAGGAGGCGGCGTGTACCGGAAGGGCAAGCGAAAAGGCCATGCCAAGAATGATTAACTTGATGATTTTCATTTATCTTTCGCCAATCCTTGTGATGCGCGTTCAAAGCGAATCATATCACCGATCTGGATTTTCTGGGGTTGGACTTCGGCCACGCCGACCGCGAAAAGCGGCTGAACTTGCTTAATCGTAAGTGTTGCAGCGGGCCTTTCGGCGATGCCGAGAAGCCGGTTGTTGCCGAGTTCGGCGGCATCGGAGAGGGGAGACAGCGTGTAGAGCATGAAGCGGTCGCCCACTCCGACTCCGGACGTCGCCCCGGCATCGAAGAACAGCCGTTCTCCCTCGATCCGCACGATTTTGGCGATGAAAGGCAGCCGTCCCAACTCGTTGACCACCACCTGAGCCTCGCGTCCGATGAGGCGCGCCACCGCTGCCCCGAAATCGGTGGCAAAAAAGACGGCGCTGCCGAAAGGCTTGTCGCGTCCCGGCTGGACATTGCCCTGGGTGGCCTCGTAAGCGCGAAAACGTGTGATGACGGCCCCGGTCAGGCCGTCGTGAATGAAAATTTCGACCTCGATGCGGCGGCTATCGGATTTGCCGCGCAGGGCTTTTTGCAGGATTCCGTCCGCCACCTCGGCCCCGGCGTCGTGGATGATCCCGGACACCACGAACTGGGCGCCGCTCTGCTCCGCCAGTATCCGCACGGTTTCGCGGTTTTGCGGGCGATCCAGGGGAAGTTCCAGCCTTCCCATGCCGCCCGCAGGATATACCGGCAGGAACATCCCGCTGCTTTCCAGGCGCTGCATCAAGGCATTCGGGAAACCGTTCCAGATATTGTCGAGATCCTGTACCTGCATGGGCTGGGCGACGTGGAACTGGGTGACGGCGATTTTTTTGCGGTAACTCAGACTTTCATCGCGGGGCATGACCTCGGCGCGGATGTGCACGTAGAGCGCGTTATCCTCGCGCCATTCCTTGACAACCATCGGATTGGAGGCTCTGCCCAGTGCACGGTAGCGGGAGGTTTCGCGCACGCTGCCGTCGCTGCCGCGCAGTTCGCTGGAAACCACGCTCATTCCGGCTTCTTCCTCGGCTTTGCGCAGGGCGTCCTCAATGGCTGCCTGGCGGGCCTTGCCGATGCCGCCCGCGTCTATCAGCGCGCTACCTTCGGCCTCAATCGGCTGCGCCGCCGCCGACACCACCCAACCCAGGGTCAGGAGTACCAGCAGGAAAATCCGGAAAAAACGCGCCAGTTGCACTATTCGCTGTAGTAATTGAAGTTGGCCGAATACGCCGTACCCGCGCCGACCGCACGGCTCAGGTAATTCGACGAGTGGCTTTGCTGCGCCATCGGCGGCATGCTCCGGTTATTGAAATAATCGAAAAAATCGCTGCCCAATTCGAGTTCAAGGATGGTTTCGTAGTTGTTTTCCGCCATCGGCGTAATGCTGACCACCTTTGCACCGCGCACGTAGGCATCTACGTACACCCGGAAACTGTCGTTCTGCGCGACCATTGCCGCTACCGTACTGTTGCCGGTTACCCGCACGCCATGGACCTGCTCGGCCAGAGACCGGTAGGCGTCCAGCTTGGCGGCGCGCATCGCCATCAAACGCTTCTGTCCGGCTGTATAGCCTTCCGCCATACCCATGTTGCCGTAACCCAGCCCGGTAAGGCGAACCACCTTGTTGGGTACTCCCAATACGCGCGGCGCTGCGGCGGTGGGCGCGGCAAAGTTTTGCGGCATGCCCTCCTGAGCCGTCATTGCGCAACTCGACAACACCCCGACCATCGGAACCATCCACCAAATATTTTTCATTTTATGCCCCTGACTCATTAACTTGGATGCAGGCTTGGCGATCTCGCGTCCAACCAGTGGAGACAGCCAATCATAATGGAACTACGGCAGAAAAGATCAATACTTTAACGCGGAAGCCGCTCTCCAAGTGCCGTTCTCCGGCAACTGGCGGGATTGGCGAGAAACCATTATAATTCGCGCCTTCGCCGGTATAGCACAGTTGGTAGTGCGCCTGACTTGTAATCAGGAGGTCCCGAGTTCGATTCTTGGTGCCGGCACCAAAATCAAAGGGTTAGCGTAATCGCTAACCCTTTTCCATTTCTGTTGTGCCATTGAGCAGTTCATCGCTCCAACATGGCAGGGGCTTACCTCGCGGTAAGCCCCGTAACTCGGTGCACCGTTCCAGTGCATTAACCGCGCCCCCTTATTCCATTCCTACGCGGTAAAACCGGGAATCCGGCTTTCATCCACTTCGTCGACCTGCTCCGGTTCGAGGAATTCCTTGCCGTACTTGAGGTAGACCTTTTCGCGAATGAAGACGTCGAACAGGTCGGGATCGACGTGGTTGTCGAGCTTCATCCGGCCCAGGATGGTGAGGGCTTCGGTCAGCGTCTTGCCGGGCTTGTAGGGGCGATCCTTGGCGGTGAGCGCTTCGAAAATGTCGGCGATGCCCATGACGCGCGCCTGCACTGGCATCTGGTCGCGGGTGAGGCCATTCGGGTAGCCTTTGCCGTCCATGCGTTCGTGGTGGCCGCCGGCGTATTCGGGGACGCGCTTGAGGTGCTTGGGCCACGGCAGGGCTTCCAGCATCTTGATGGTAGCGACGATGTGGTGGTTGATGATCTGCCGCTCGGCATCGGTAAGCGTGCCCTTGGCGATGTTGAGGTTAGTGATTTCATCCTCGGAGAGCAGCGGGGCGTCCTCGCCTTTTTCGTTGCGCCAGCGTTGCGCACCGATGTCGCGGATGCGCTGCTGTTTCTCGGGAGCCATGAATTCGCCGCCGGTGTTGGAAAGCCGCACGAAATCCCGGTCTGCGTCGAGCTTCTGGAGGCGTTCCCGGTAAACCTCGTCCAGCCTGGCTGTAGCACCCTGATCGCCTTGTTCGAGGACGGCCAGCTTGCCACGCAGCATGTCGATCTCCGCGTCACGCTTCAAAACCTCGAAGCGGGTGTCTACGGTGTGGATGCGGTTGTAAATGGTTTCGAGCTTGCTCGATTTGTCCACCACGTACTCCGGGGTGGTGACTTTGCCGCAATCGTGGAGCATTCCGGCGATCTTGAGTTCGTAGATGTCCTTTTCACTCATGTGGAAATCCGCCAGCGGCCCGCTGGTGGCGCGGTTGGCGGCTTCGGCGAGGAGCATGGTGAGCACCGGAACGCGCTGGCAATGACCGCCGGTATAGGGGGATTTGTCGTCGATTGCCAAGTTGATGAGGTTGATGAAGGACTCGAACAGTTCTTCCAGCTGGTTGATCAATTGCCGGTTGGTGAGGGCGATGGCGGCTTGCGAGGCGAGCGATTCGACGAGGTGTTGGTCCTCCGCGGAGAACGGGATGATTTTCCCGGTGGCGGGATCCTGGGCGTTGATGAGTTGCAGCACCCCGATGATCTCATTTTCATGGTTCTTCATCGGCACGGTGAGGAACGACTGTGAACGGTAGTTGTTCTTTTGGTCGAAGAAGCGGGTGCCGGTGAAATCGAAACCCTCGGCGGTATAGGCGTCCTCGATGTTGACAGGTTTGTCCTGCAGTACGGCGTAGGCGGCCACCGCGGTGTTGTTGGGCTGGCCGTCCTCCTTATAGAGTTGGATCGGGGGGAGGGTGATGGGCTTGCCGGTGGTTCCGCCCAGGGCGAAGCCGAGCGAAACGGTACGCATGATTTCAAAGGTCAGGTATTGCATATCGTGCACGCGATACAGGGTGCCGGCATCGGCGTGAGTGATTTTCTTGGCGGCCAGCAGGATGAATTCGAGCAGCCGGTTGATGTCCTTTTCCGCCGACAGCGCCACGCCGATGGCGTTAAGTTGTTCCAAACGGTCGGCAAGATTGCCGCTATTCTTGTTGCTCATGGTGATCTCCCGGAATTTTGTCTAGGCAAGCCTGTAACCGGTTCATGGTAATCGTTCTTAACGCCAATAAGCTGTCAAGTACTGCACAGTTGCGCCAAAAATGCGGGCGTCATGGGTTATTTGATACACACGGAGCGCACCTGCTTCATGTCGGTAATGCCCTGCAAGACCTTTTCGATGCCGTCCTGCTTGAGGGTGCGCATCCCGTCTTCCAGGGCGGTCGCGAACATTTCCGCGACGCGGGCGTGTTCCTGGATGTTTTTCTTGACCGCATCGCTGCCCACCAGCAGTTCGTGCAGCCCCAGACGGCCTTTGTAGCCTGAACCGCCACAGGCATCGCAGCCGACCGGATCGTGAACCATCAACTCGCCTTTTTCATTGGCGAAGGATTGTTTCCATTCCTTGAAAATGTTTTCGTAAGCAGCTTTGGGATCTTTTTTCCAGGTGGTGGTGTTGGTCAATTCACTACAGTATTCGGTGAGCATGGTCTTGATCTCGTCCATGCCGGCCACGCGCGGCTTCTTGCACTTACCGCACAGGCGCTTGGCGAGACGCTGGGCGAGAATACCGAGCAAGGCGTCCGAGAAGTTGAAGGGGTCCATGCCCATGTCGAGCAGGCGGATGATCGATTCCGGGGCGCTGTTGGTGTGCAGGGTGGCGAGCACCAAGTGGCCGGTCAGCGAGGCTTCGATACCCGTCGACACGGTTTCCTTGTCGCGCATTTCACCCACCATGATGACGTCCGGGTCGGCGCGCAGGAAGGCCCGCATGGCAACCGCGAAAGTCAGGCCGGCCTTGGGATTCATCTGCACCTGGCGCAGACCTTTCTGGGTGATTTCGACCGGGTCTTCCGCCGTCCAGATCTTGGTTTCGACGGTGTTGAGGTACTTCAGCACCGAGTGGAGGGTGGTGGTTTTACCGGAACCGGTCGGGCCGCACACGAAAAACAGCCCGTAGGGTTTGTCCACCGTGGACTTGAGGGTGGCGAAATTGCGCTTCGACAGCCCCAGTTTTTCAAGGGGAATCGGTTCGCCCGCCGCGAGAATCCGCATCACGATATCTTCGACGTTGCCGGCGGTGGGAATGGTCGCGACGCGCAATTCGATGTCCAGCGGACCGTATTTCTTGAACTTGATCTTGCCGTCCTGGGGTTTGCGTTTTTCCGAAATGTCCAAGTCGCACATGATCTTCAGGCGCGCGACCAGGGCATTGCGGTAACTTGCGGGAATCTCGATATAGTTGCCCAGCGAACCGTCGCGGCGGAAGCGCACCTGCACTTTCTCCTTGCCGATGCCGGGTTCGACATGAATATCCGACGCCCCTTGGTTGTAGGCATCGATGATGATTTTGTTGACCAGTTTCACCAGTTCGTTGTCGGCCGCCGCGCTGGCTTCATCAGTGGTTCCTTCCTCGATGCCGCTGTCGTCGTCCATCCCCGACAGCATGTCGCCGATGGAGGTGTCATCGACCACCGCGCCAAAGAAATGATTGATGCTCTGGAGAAATTCGTGGTGGGTACAAACCTTGTAGAGCAGCTTGTGCTTGGGGAAAACGTTGTTGGCGATGCGCGACGAGCGGATCAGTTCCGGGTCGGGGGTGAGGATCGCCAATCCATCCTGGGTTTCCTCGACGGGCAGCCACTGGCTTTGCTCGACGTATTCGCGCTTGAGATTCTTGAGGAGGTCGAGCGGCTTGATGCGATCGCTCTTGAAAGGCTCGTAGGGCACGCCGTAAAAGGTCGACAGCGAATGCCCCATGACGTCGGGTTTGACCTGGAATTCCTCGATCAGCACGTCTTCTACGCTGCGCCCTTTCTTGCGCGCGGAGCGCGCGGCGAGTTCGAGTTCGGCGGTGGAAATGACGCCGTCGCTGATGAGCGTGTCGAACTTGGTCTTGATGCCGGGTTGCGGGCGTTGGCGCTGCTCGAAGGCAATCGCCAGGGTCTTCCCGAGTTCGCCGACGCCCTCCACGGCCACCGACGGAAACGGCAGGCCGGACAGCGAATTGATGACCTGTACCACCCCCAGCAGATCGCTGTCTTCGTTGAGGATCGGGGCGACCAGCATTTGCTTGGTGCGATAGCCGGTCTTGAGATCGACTTCCTTGAGGAAGCGGATTTCCGGGGCGAATTTCTTCAGTTCGTTTTCGTCGTAAACATCGGCGATGCTCACCACTGCCTTGTGATACGCCACGTAGCCGGCCACGCTCGCCGGCGAAATCGGCAGGCGGATATCCTTGAAGGAGCCCAACCCGGTCTTGACCTTGGAGATGATGGTGGCCTTGTCGTCGCCGGTGACGTAGATGGTCAGGCGGTCCGCCTCGAACAACGCGCAGATTTCGCCGGACAGTTCCAGCATGATTTCGTCGATGTCGCGGGTGGCGTGGATCTTGTTGGTGACGGTCTGTAGCTTTTTGGTGAAGGCCAGCTTGCTTCCCAGATCGGAAACGGCGTCGGCGGGGGCGGCGATGGTCGGCATGGTGGTCAGAACTCGAATAGATGGTTATTTTGCAGCATTTGTGGAGAGTAGGCGGCGGCGCATTCACGTACTTCCTTCATGGTGACGGTGATTTCCGCCGGTTTCAGATGGGTGATGAAAATTTCGCTGGGAACCTCCAGCTTGGCCAGTTCCGATGCCAGCATGCTCGGGCAGAGATGCTTGGACACCACCGCCAGATCGTAGTCGAGGTTGGAAAAGGCGGTTTCGATAATCAGGTAGCGCAGGTTGGTGATTTTGTTGATGGCTTCCCACAGCTTGTCGTTGACGGTGGTGTCGCCGCTGAAAACCAGGCTGCCCCGGCCGCTGTCGAGATGAAAGCCGACCGCCGGAACCACATGCTCGGCATGGAACGAGGTGATTTTGCGGCCCTGCAAGGTAACCGTTTCGCCCAATTGGAACGGCTCGAAGCGCAGAAACGGCCCGTTGTCGCTGGGGATATGCAGAAAATCCGGCCAGATCACCCAGTTGAAGATGTATTTCTGCAGGGCTTCCAGCACCTCCGGCAGGGCGTGGATGGTCAGCGGCAGATCGCGCAGGAAACCCACCGTATCGACCAGGAAGGGAATGCTGGCGATGTGGTCGAGATGGGCGTGGGTGATGAATACATGGTCGATGTGGCGCAGTTCCTCGACCGTCAGATCGCCTACCCCGGTACCGGCGTCGATGAGGATGTCGTTGTCGAGGAGAAAGGAGGTGGTGCGCAGGTCTTTGCCGATCCCGCCGCTACAACCCAATACCCGGAGTTTCATGGGATTGTCCTGTTGGAAAAGCAATTTTTAATGTTGAATGTTGAATTGATAATGGATGGGCACCTTGTGGTGCGCCTACGCCAATTCAACATTGAGCACTCAAAATTAAACATGGCCTTTTACTTATTTGGTATGAAAAATGAACACGCCGTCCCACTTCGCTTCCGGCGGTTCGACACGGAAAAGAGCGATACGTTCGAGATACAGGGCGTATAGCTTGCTATCCGGAGCGGCTTTGTGCAGATTCAGCAATTGCATTTCCGCCCCATCCCAGTTTTGCGCACGGTACAGCTTGAGCGCCTCGTCGAAAAGCGCCGCCTCCCTGACGATCTCTTCGGCGAGTTGGCTCTTGAGTCCCAACGGCTCGTAAATCACCACCGGCTGGTCCTTGCCTTTGACGCGCACCCGGTCGAGTTCGCGGAACAGCATGTCGGGGATTTTTTCGGCGGCGCTCTGGCCGACGATGATGCCCACCCCATATTCCTTGGTGATGCCTTCCAGGCGCGAGCCGAGATTTACCGAGTCGCCCATCACGGTATAGGCCATGCGGAATTCCGAACCCATGTTGCCGACGCTCATTATCCCGCTGTTGACGCCTACCCCGATGCGAATTTCCGGCCAGCCGCGGGTGATGAACTGGGGGCGCAGTTCGGCCAACACTGTCTGCATTTCCAAGGCTGCCAGCACGGCGTGGCGGGCATGTTCGGCGTCCTGAAGCGGGGCGCCCCAGAAAGCCATGATGGCATCGCCGATGTATTTGTCGATGGTGCCGCGATGCTTGTGGATGATCCGCGTCATCGGCGTCATGTAGTCGTTCATCAGGTGCGACAATTCCTTCGGACTCAAGCCTTCGGAAATGGTGGTGAAACCGCGCACATCGGAAAACAACACGGTCATGTCGCGGCTTTCGCCTTCCATGGTGAAGTTTTCCGGATTCTGGCTCATTTCATCGACTAGCGCGGGCGGCACGTACTGTCCGAACAGGCCGGTGATCTGGCGCTTGGCGCGTGCCTCGACAAAGAAGCCGTAGGACATGTCGAGGCCGAACACGGCGACGATCATCAATAGGGTGGCGGCTAGCGGCATTACGATGTGAGCGCTCCACACCGCCAGATTCAGGGCGATGGTCGCGAGAATCGCGGCCAGGGCCACCAGCGTTCCCTTGATGGGCGAGAGCAGGGGCAGCAGCACGGCCAGCAGCACGCCGAGCAGGAACAGGATGGCCACTTCCGCGCCGAGCATATAGCCGGGCTTTTGCAGGAGGGTTCTGTCGAGCATCCCGGCGAGCAGGTTGGCGTGGACTTCCACCCCTGGATACACCGGCCCCACCGGGGTCGAGCGCAAGTCCATGAGGCCCGGCGCGGTGGTGCCGACCAGGATGATGGCGCCCTCCAGATCGGCGGGAGGAATGCGGTCGCGCAGGATGTCGCTGGCGGAAATATAGCGGAAGCTGCCTTGATGGCCGCGATAGGGAATGTAGGCCGCCAGGTTTTCGTCGACGGGAATACGCAGGTTGGCAACTTTCAGCCATTCCACGGTATCCGCGCCGTCTTCGGGGGCGGCTTCGAGCGGGCTGTCGCCAAGCAGGGTGCGGACCATCGCCAAGGTCAGGGATTCATAATAAGCGCCCTGATACTCCATGAGCATCGGCACGCGGCGGGTGACGCCGTCGGAATCGGGGTGGGGGTTGAAGTGTCCCGCGCTACGCGCACCCACCTGCAATTCCGGGAGATTGGCGCCGTAGCCGGTCGCCTGGATGACTGCGACCCGTTGCCCCTTGAATGTGGCGGGCGGCAGGGTCGGCGCGGGCAGTGTGCCGGACAGGCGGTTGTCGTTGCTGGTGAAGTAATAGCCCAGTACCACCGGGCGGTCTTTCAGCTTGTCGGCAAAGCGCCGGTCATGGTCGAGTTGCGGGCGCAAGCGTTCCAGTGCGCTCTGGTATTGGGGAACATCTTTCAGTTCTTTCCTGCCCAGGCTTTCCAACACCTTGATCCCGGAGCTTTCATCGCGTTCCGCGAACACCACGTCGAAGCCCACCACCGCGGCGTGATGGCGCTCGATCAGCTTGTCGAGCAGCGTTGCCAGACGGTCGCGGCCCCACGGCCAACGGCCTTCCTCGGCCAGGCTTTTTTCGTCGATATCCACCACCACCACCCGCTTGTCCACGCCGCCCGGCATGGACAAGCGCAGACGCGCATCGTAGCTGATTGCTTCGAGTTGCTCGATGAAGCGGATGTTGATCGCCTGCCCGGCGTGGAGCAGGAAAATCAGGAGCAGCAACAGGCCGAGGCCTATTGGAACGGCGCGCTTTTTCAGCAGCGCCCTCACTTCAGAAAGAATTCCATCTTGATGCCGGCCAACTCGATGATGTCGTGGTCGTGCAGAGGGCAGGGCTGGTTATCCAGCGTTTTGCCGTTGACCACCGGGAAGCTGGTGCCCTGCACGTGGGTAATGAAATAGCCGTGGGGGCGCTTGGCGATCACCGCCACCTGCACGCCGGGCTTGCCCAACGAAGTCAGCGATTTGGTGAGGTCCAGTTCCTTGCCGACATTCGGCCCGGAGAGTACCTGGATGGCAGCGGGACGTGCTTCGACAGGCGGCGCGGGGGGCGGCTTGACCGCGTGGGGCGTTTCGGCGGCAGGCGCAGGCGGCGGCTCCATCTGGAGCGGCTGCTTGTTGATGGAGGTCTTGGAGAATTCCGGCTGGTTGTCGCCGGGCGGCGGCGGAGGCATTCCGATCGGTCCGCGCAGCACCATGGTGCGCTCGAAATCCGGGGCTTCCTGGCTGGCTTGGGGATTCACGTATTCCAGGTGGAATTTACCGATTTCGACGGTGTCGCCATGTTGCAGCACGTGTTTTTTCACCGGTGCGCCGTTGACCAGGGTGCCGTTGGTACTGTCGAGATCTTCCAGGAAGGAGTCGTTGAGTATGGTGGTGATCGCCGCATGTTCGCCGCTCACTGCCAGATTCTCGATCTGCACATCGTTGTGCGCTTTCCGCCCAATCGTCATGCGTTCCTTGTTAAGCTCGATTTCCCGTATCACCTGGCCTTCCAGGCTGAGAATCAACTTTGCCATCTGCTACTCCATGAGTTTTCGTATGTATCTTGAGTTTATTGGCCGAACCAGCTTAGCAGGCGCGAGAACCAGCCGCGTTTCTGGGCGAAATCGCCGACTACCCGTACCAGGATCACCGACACGTTGTCGCGGCCGCCATTGTCGTTGGCCATCTGCACCAACTGCTGCGCCGCCATTTCGAGATTGGCGCCCATCAGGCTGAGGGTGAGCTGGATGTCTTCGTCGGTCACCATGTCGTTGAGTCCATCCGAACAGAGCAGGTAGAGGTCGCCGATTTCCACCGGATATTCGTTGACTTCCACCGCCACGCCGGCCTCGACGCCCAAGGCGCGGGTGACCAGATTCTTGTTGTGCGAATGGCGGGCATCCTCGCGGCTGATCATGCCGCTGTCGATCTGCTCCTGGAGCAGCGAGTGGTCGCGGGTAATCTGTTCGAACTGCTCGCCGCGCAGGCGATACAGGCGCGAATCGCCAATGTGCGCGACGGTGACGCGGTTGTCGCAGAAAACCGTCAGCACAATCGTGGTGCCCATGCCGTTGTATTGGGGCTGGCTTTGCGCGGCCTGGAACACCGCGCCGTTGGTCTTTTGCACTTCGTCGCCGGCCAGTGCGCGCAAGTCGCGACAGTCGTCGCGCAGGGCCGCCTTGAGATTGTCGGTGAGCATCGCCACGGTCATGCCGCTGGCTACTTCGCCGGCATTGTAGCCGCCCATGCCATCGGCCAGGATGGCGAAACCCGCGCCGGCATCGGCACCCACGCTGTCCTCGTTGTGGGAGCGCACCATGCCGGGGTCGCTGAGTTTGACGATCTCCAGTACCGATTCGAGTCCTTGTCCCATCATATTTCCTCGATGACATCACCGGATGACAGTTCCGCCAGGCAGGCGCGGATATCCTGGACGATTTCCGCGCCGTTCCGGTAACGCTGGGCGACGTCCTTTTCCATCATGCGATTGACGATTTTCACCACGCAGAGTGGCAGATTGGGGTTGAGCTGCAAGATGTCGGGGGTTGGCTCGTTGGCGATCTTGAACATCAATTGCGCCATCGAATCGCCCTGGAAGGGCAATTGCCCAGTGAGCATCTGGAAGAACGCCACGCCCAGCGAGAATAGATCCGACTGGCCTTCGATCTTGCGTCCGGCGAGTTGTTCCGGCGACATGTAGGAGGGGGTGCCGAGCACCATCCCGGTCTTGGTCTTGGACGAATCGGTGATGCGTGCAATACCGAAGTCGGTGACCTTCACGGAGTCCGATTCCGGCTCGTACATGATGTTGGCGGGCTTGATGTCGCGGTGCACCACGTGCTGGGCATGGGCGTAGTTGAGCGCGTCGGCCACCCGCATGGCGATCGACAACACGGTGGGCAGCGGTAGCAGGTTGCCGGACTTGGTGAAGGGCACCAGATCCTTGCCCTTCAGGAATTCCATGGCGATGTAGGCGAGGTCGTGTTCCTCGCCGGCGTCGAAGATCGTGACGATATTGGGATGGCTCAGGCGTCCCGCAGTTTCGGCCTCGCGGAAGAAGCGCTCCTTGACGTCGACCAGCTCGTCCTCGTCGAACTCCTGGGACAACGCCATGGTCTTGATTGCCACGATCCGCCCGATTTTCGGATCCTTGCCGAGATATACCACGCCCATCGCACCCTTGCCGAGTTCCTTCTCGACCTGGTAGCGGCCCAACATCGGCTTGGCCACCGAGCCGTCCTGGGAAATCAGGGTGCTGGCGTTGCTGCGCGTCCCGGCGCCGCCGAGGATCACGGTTTCCGACATTTCGGTGGAACGCTTCAGACGCTGTTCGAGGTCGCGGAACTTGGGGTTGTGGTCGGCCATGTACTGGAACACCGCCACCGCCTTGTTGAACTGGCGCTTGCGCTCGAAATCCAGGGCCAGGTTGTAGAGCACGTCCATCAGCGAGTCATCCAGCGGGCATTTGCGGAATTTCTCGAAAGCCATATCGAGCTGGCCTTGCCCCTGGAAAGCCAAGCCCAGCATGCGGTTGGATTCAGCTGACTCGGCGTCGGACTTGAGCTTGTATTTTTCGGTAAGCAGATGGCGCTTGGTGGTCAACAGCAAATGCCCCACCACCAGCAGCAGGGCGGGGATCATCAGTTGCAGCCAGATGCCTTGGGTGGTCATCAGTACGAAATGCGCGCCCACCAACAGAACCAGCAAGCTCCCGGTGAGGGCGGCGCCCATGCCGGCCTTGAGGCGTGGCAGAAGGAGAATGAGATATAGCGCAACCACCAGGAACAGGGCTTTTTCCGCCCAGAAACTCCAGGCCGGGGCGACGAAGAAATGTTCGTTGAGGATGCTCGATACCGAATGGGCCAGGGTCAGTACCGGTGCCGTGGCGGGCGATACCGGGGTGACTTGCGCGGTCCCCACGCCGGCGGCGGTAGCACCGATCAGGACGATCTTGTCGCGGTACTTGGTGGCGGGAATCTTGCCGGTATACACGTCGTAGAAGGAATCCACCGGAAACGCCGGGCGGCCGTCGCGATCCTTGTAGAAATAGGTGTGCATCTGCAGATAGGGATCGGTGGCAATGCGCAGATTACCAAGGTTGAGTCCCTCGCCGAGGCGGATACGGATGTCCTTGGGTTCCAGGTTGAGGCTTTTCGCCGCCAGCATCACCGACAGCGAAGGAATGTACTGATCGAAGAAATGCAACACCAGCGGCTCGGAACGCACGCTGCCGTCGACGTCGAGGCTGCTGTTGAGGTGGCCGATGCCGGCAGCCACCGTACCCAGCTCGGGAATCGGCGGAATCGCGGAAAGCGCCGGCAAGGGTAGATAGCCGGCGGCTTCGGCGCCCACATTATCCTTGATGTTGGCGGCAGGAATCGCATATTTCAGCAGATAGTCGGGCAACGGCTTGTCGGGTTTGCCGTGCGGGGCGCCGAGCTGGAACATCGCGGGGAGCAGGACGTTTTTCGCGCTTGCCATGCTGGCCGCCAGCTTGCGGTCGGTGTTGAGGCTTTGTTCGGCGTCCTGAAGCATGGCGCCGAGTTGGGCCGCGTCGCCGGGGGCGTCCTTGAGGGGGGAACCGCCGTAGAACTCCAACATCCGGTTGACGTGGACCAGGCCGGGATCAAGCTGAGGCTCGAAGAAGAAAATGGTGTTGCCGATGACCTTGGCTTGCGCACCGCTCAGCATGTCGGTCATTTTGGCGTGGATGTCGCGTGGCCACGGCCAGCGCCCCATGTTGGCGATGCTCTGGTCGTCGATGGCGATCACTGCCACCTTGTCGCCGGGCGCGCGGGAAGAAGATTGCACGCCGAGGTCGTAGGCTTTGCGTTCCAGGCTTTGCAGCAATTCGGTGTTGGCGGCGGCGAGGAAGACCAGGGCGATGATTACTCCCCAAAACCAATCTGCCTTCCAGAAATCCTTTTTCATGACGCTGACCCTTTTTCCTTCTTTTTTCGTCAATGCCTTACTTTAAACTATTCCACGAATTTATCAAACATTGGGGGCGCCCGGATTATGGTTTTGTCATGCGAGCCACAACATTGCGGCGGCCCCCAGCGCCACGGCTCCCATGCTCCCCACGCAACGTTTCGCCAGCACAGCACCGCCGATGGAAACGATTAGTCCGAACTTGAAAACCAGGTTGGCGATCAGCGCCAGGGTCACCGCGGTTACGGTCTGCTCCGCGGCCAGTTTTCCCAAGGAAAACAGGCGCAGGCTGGAAAGCGCGATGGCATCCACGTCGGTCAGCCCCGACACCACGGCGAGGGCATACAGCCCCCTGTTGCCGACGTATTCCGACAGCCAGGCGGAGAGAAACAGCACCACCCCGTAAATCAGCCCAAAGGTCAGGGAAATGCCGATTTCGGCGGGGTTTTTCACGATAGGCAAAGGCAATTCGCCGCCCTGATGCAGCTTGCGCCACCAATAGGCGGTCACCAGCAGGCCCAGTAGCAACGCGCCGCCCAGCACCGGCAACAGCGCCGGCAGGATACCCGGCGCGGTGATGGCGCCCAGTACCCCGAGGCGGACTACCACCACCAGGTTGGCGATCATGATGACCAGCACGGCGAGTTGTACCAGCTTGGGGTCGCTTTTGCCGTGGCGCGCGTAAACCAGTGTGGTGGCGGTACTCGACACCATGCCGCCCATGAAGCCCAGCAGCGGCGCGCCGTAGCGCTGTCCGACCAGGCGCAGGGCGACGTAACCGGTAAGGCTGATTCCCGAGATCAGTACCACCATCAGCCACACATTGTAGGGATTGAGCGCCTGATTCGGTCCATAGCCGACATCCGGCAGGATCGGCAGGATGATGAAGGACAGCGTGGCGAATTGCAGGATCGACAGCAGGTCGCGGCGCTCCAGGTTGCGGCTGAGACCGTGCAGTTCCGGCTTGAAATACAGCAGTGCGACGCTGGCGATGGCGATCATGATGGCGATGCTGGAATAGCCGTACCAGATCATCGCCCCGAGGCCGTAACATACCAGCAGGGCGGCCTGGGTGGTGGTGCCGGGGTCGCCGTCGGCGGCGGGCGCGATGAAATAAGCCGCCACGATGAGTAGGCCGACCGCCAGCAGGCCCGCCGCCAACGGCCAGGGAGCGCCGCTTTGCGCCGACAGCATGGCGCAGATGGTGCCGAGCAGCGACACCAGGGCGAAAGTACGCAAGCCGGCTTTGGCGGCGGCGCTGCGTTCGCGTTCCAGGCCGATCAGCAGGCCCACCGCGAGGCTGGTGGCAAAAACGTACAATTGGTCCATAAACGATATCCCGCAAGGTGGTTCGGAAGCCCCCGCCTGCTATATACTCTAGCCGATATTAATTGAGCGAACCATCACATCATGGATTTGATCTTGTGGCGCCATGCCGAAGCCGAAGACGGTTTTCCCGACAGCACTCGCAAATTGACCGCCAAGGGAGAAAAACAGGCGGAGGCCATGGCGGCTTGGTTGACGGAGCGGCTACCCAAGGAATGCCGGGTGATCGTCAGTCCCGCCAGGCGTACCCAGCAGACCGCCCTGGCGCTTACCGATCAATTCGAAACCGTGGCGGAAGTCGCCGTGGGTGCTTCCGTGGAAAGCCTGCTCAATGCGGCAGGCTGGCCCGACGCCAAAGGTGCCGTGCTGATCGTCGGGCACCAGCCGACGCTCGGCGAAGTGGCCGCCTACCTGCTGGCCGACAGCAGCCTGGGGTGGAGCGTCAAGAAAGGCGCGGTGTGGTGGCTGAGCAGCCGGCAGCGCGGCGCGGGGCACGAAACTGTGCTGAAGGCTGCGATATCTCCGGAAATGGTTTAAAAGCAGTGTTTAGTGTTGAGTTTTGAGTGTTGAGTTGTGGATACGCTTCGCGCCCAATTTATACCCGCCGCGCTTGGCGTGGCGACATCAACTAAACACTTAACACTAAACATTAAAAACTAACAAGTTGATGTCATGCGCACGATATTAGTTGCCAATCCCAAGGGCGGCAGCGGCAAGACTACTTTGTCCACCAACCTGGCGGGTTATTTCGCCAATCTGGGCAAGCGGGTCATGCTCGCCGATCTCGACCGCCAGCAATCCTCGGCTGGCTGGCTGGCGCGGCGTCCCGCGGTGCTGCCGACCATCCACGGGTGGAGCGGCGGCGATAGCCGCAAGGCGATTGCTGAACTGCGGCCGCACTGGCTGATTATGGATTCCCCCGCCGGGATGCACGGCGACAAGCTGAGCAATGCGCTGAAGCGCGCCGAACTGGTGGTGGTGCCGGTGCAGCCGTCGGCTTTCGACATGGCGGCGACCCGCGACTTTATCGAACTGTTGCGCGCCGAAAAATCGGTGCGCAAGGAAAAAAGCTACGTGGCGATGATCGGCATGCGCGTCGATGCCCGCACCCGTGCCGCCGATGACCTGGAATTGTTTCTCGACAGCGCCGGTTTCCCGGTGCTGACTTTTTTGCGCGACACCCAGGCCTACGTGCAGGCAGCGGGCGACGGTATCAGCCTGTTCGACCTTACGCCGGGGCGGGTGGTACGCGACATGGAACAATGGAAACCTCTGCTAGACTGGTTGAAAGAATAAACTAAACAAGGAGAGTGGGCATGGAAGTGGAGTTGAAACTGCTGGTCGCACCAACCGATGTTCCGCTTCTCCGCCGCTTCGTATTGCCGCCCGGCTGGCAGCGCGGCAAGGCCAAGACCGCCAGGCTGCTCAGCATCTACTTCGACTCCCCCGATTTTTTCCTCAAGCAGCGCGCCATCGCTCTGCGCGTGCGGCGGGTCGGGCAGCGCTGGATACAAACCCTCAAGTCCGGCGGCGACGTCAAAGCCGGGCTGCACAGCCGCCTCGAACTGGAAGCCCCGGTCGCCCACGACCATCCCGACTTCACCAAGATCGAGGATGCCGCCCTCCAGGAACTGCTGCTTTCTCCCGAACTCGACGGCAAGCTCCAGCCGGCATTTACCACCGAATTCCAGCGCACCATCTGGCTGCTCGAATCGGCCGCCGGCGATGTGGTGGAGATGGCCCTGGATCGCGGCGAAATTCGCGGTACCGCGGGCACCCAGGCGATCAGCGAAGTCGAGTTGGAGTTGAAAACCGGCAATCCGGCGGTGCTCTTCGAAATCGCCCTGGCGCTGCTCGACGCTGCTCCGCTGCACCTGGAAAACGCCAGCAAGGCGCAACGCGGCTACGACCTGTGTACCCCGCCAGCGCCGCCCCAGCCGGTAAAAGCCAAGTCGGTGGACTTACGCAACGGCTTCAGCGCCGGCCAAGCCTTCCAGACCATCGCCTGGAACTGCATCGGCCATTTACAGAACAACCATGCGGGATTGCTGTCCGGCAACGACATCGAATACGTCCACCAGATGCGCGTTGCGTTACGCCGCCTGCGTTCCGCGACCGGCCTGTTCGCGCGGATCGCGCCGACCTTGCGGGAATCGCCGCTGCTCGATGAAATGCGCTGGATTGCCGGCGAACTCGGCGAAGCCCGCGACTGGGACGTGTTCGTCAGCGAAACCCTGCCGCCGATTCTCGTCGCATCGCTGGACTCCGCCCCCCTCCATAGGCTGCGCGACCAAGCCCTCGTCATCGACGCCGCAGCCAACGACAAGGCGCGCGTGGCGGCAGCCTCGCAGCGCTACCAGCGTTTCCTGCTTAACCTCGGGGTGTGGCTGAACCATGAAACCTGGCGCGACGGACTGACCAAAAAACAACGCGCCGCGCTGGATCGCCCGGTACGCGAGTGGGCGCCCAAGCTGCTCGCCAAGCGCCATACACAGTTGCTGGCGCGGGGCGCGAACCTCGCCGCCCTTACCTCGCTGGAACGCCATGCCCTGCGCATCGCCGGCAAAAAGCTGCGCTACGCCGCCGAATTTCTCTCCCATCTGTTCCCCGGTCCGGCTACCCAGCCTTACCTGAAAGCCCTGTCGGTCCTGCAGGATAGCCTGGGGGTGCTCAACGATCACGTAGTCACCGGCAGCCTGCTCGACCAGTTGCGCGGCACCGCCAAAAACGGTGCATTGCGTGAGTGTGCCATCGGTGAAATAATGGGCTGGAACGCTTGCCAGGCAAGCATTCACCTCGCACAACTCGGGCAAGTCTGGGAAGGGTTCAAGAGCCAGAAGCCTTTTTGGTAATGGGTGATGGGGAATGGGTGACGGGATTAGGCGGTTAGTCTCATCACCCATTCCCCATTATCCATTCCCCATCACCAAGAATAAGGGAGAGTCAGCATGTTCGAATCCGCCGAATTGGGCCACAAAATCAGCAAGGCCGTCTACGACAAGGAAGTTCCCGTCCTCCGCGAAGCGCTCCTCGAAGCGCAACTCGACCTCATCAAATCCAGCAAATTCCCGGTCATCGTCCTGGTCGGTGGGGTGGATGGCGCGGGGCGCGGCGAAACCGTCAACCTCCTCAACGAATGGCTGGACCCACGCTACGTGCAGACCCACGGGATGGGCGAACCCTCCGACGAGGAACTCGACCGCCCGATGATGTGGCGCTTCTGGCGGGCGCTCCCGCCGAAAGGCAAGATCGGCGTGTTTCTCGGTTCCTGGTACACCTGGCCGATTCTGAATCGGGTGTTCGGGCGCACCAAGGTCGCCGACCTCGACCAGAGCCTGGAACGCGCCAAGCGCCTGGAAAAGATGCTTACCGACGAAGGCGCGCTGATTATCAAGTTCTGGCTGCACCTGTCCAAGGAAAAACAGGAAAAGCGCCTCAAAGTGCTGGAAAAAGATCCCAAGACCCGCTGGCGCGTCACCGACCGCGACTGGGAACACTACAAGATGTACGACAAGTTTCGTACCATCCATGAAGCCGTCATCCGCCACACCAGCACCGCCGAAGCGCCGTGGATCATCGTCGAAGGCACCGAGCCGCGCTATCGCAGCCTGACCGTCGGCAAGGTGATCCTCGAAGCGATCCGCAAGCGTCTCGACGAGGAAGGCAAGAAGAAAAAACCCACGGAAGCCTCCGCCCCGCCGCTCCTGCCGTCCATTGACGACTTGCACATCCTCAAGACCCTCGATCTCACCCAGAAGCTCGAAAAGAAACACTACGAAACGGAACTGGAAAAATACCAGGGCAAGCTGGCGATCCTCACGCGCAACCCGAAATTCCACGACCTCACCGTGATCGTGGCGTTCGAAGGCAACGACGCCGCCGGCAAGGGGGGCAGCATCCGGCGCATCACCAGCGCGCTCGACGCGCGCCAGTACGAGGTCATCCCGATTGCCGCACCCACCGAGGAAGAACGTGCCCAACCTTACCTGTGGCGCTTTTGGCGCCACATCCCGCGCAAGGGGCGGGTGTCGATCTTCGACCGTACCTGGTACGGCCGGGTGCTGGTCGAGCGCATCGAAGGCTACTGCTCGGAAGCCGATTGGATGCGCGCCTACAGCGAAATCAACGATTTCGAAGCGCAACTGGTGCGCCACAACATCGTGGTGGTGAAATTCTGGCTGACCATCAGCAAGGAAGAGCAGTTGCGGCGCTTCGAAGACCGCCAGAAGACCGGCTTCAAGCGCTTCAAGATCACCGAGGAAGACTGGCGCAACCGTGAAAAATGGGAAGCCTACGAACAGGCGATTTGCGACATGGTGGACCGCACCAGTACGGAAATCTCCCCGTGGACCCTGGTCGAAGCCAACGACAAATACTTCGCCCGCGTCAAAATCCTCAAGACCCTCACCGACCGCATCGAAAGCGCGATGAAGGCGCTACCCGACAAGAAAGCGTCCTGACCCATCCGTACCTCCCCAACCGCCCGGCTCGCCGGGCGGTTGCATTTCCTGCCCGGCCTGGCTACACCTCCCGCTTGCGCGCCATAGGCCGCGAGTTACTCAAGGATTACCGGAAAAATACGACTCGGGCTACCCGCTTTCTCCTGACCTGTGGGAGCGCCGCCCCCCGGCGCGAAGCAGTGCCTGAACAAGCGGCAAAGCTTCAGGCTGAAACACCGACTGCTTCGGCAACACCGCAATCGCGGCGAGGCTCCGCTCCTACAGTTTGGGCGTGGCTTGTGGCCCGGATGGGGCGCGGCCTAGCGGTCATTGTCCGGTCGCGTAATCGGTTTCATCAAAAATCTCGGTGACTGTCACCCCGGCTCCCCGGATGGCTTGCAGCTTGTTCGCGAAAGCGTCGCGGAGCGCCGGAAAATCGGCGGTTGGCGGCGGGATTCCCAGCCAGCCTTCGGCGCTGCGGGTATCGAGGTTGTAGAAAGCGTAAGGGGCGAGCCTGTCGCCCATGTCTTCGGTGACGATGGTCAGGCGGTAGCCGCCGGCGGGTTCTCCCGCGCCGTGGGCGGCGACGCTTGCTTCGAAGTCGATGAACTGGCCATCCAGTTCCTGCACGTATCCCGGCAGCGTTTCGAGGCGCCCGACGATTTGCCGGTGCGTCAGTTTCTCCGCCGCGCGGCTCGTCGCGAGCCGATACGCTTCCTCGTTCATTTCCCAATGGGCCACCACGGCCTGCTGTTCGTTTTCCACGACGCCGGAGACTTGGCCGCGCAGGTTCACTAGGTCGGAAATGTTCACGCAAAACATTTCCGGCGTGAGTCCCTTGAGGTTGAAGCGGGACAGCTCGGCGCAAGGCCGAACGTCGATATAAGCGGCTCCGCCGCCGTCGGCGCGCGCCACCCCGGGGTTGACCTGGTAATGAAGGATGAGGGTCTTGCCCTGCAATTTGACGAGTATTTTGTTCACGGCGATTTCCGGACTTTGGATGTTACGGTGGAATGATTTTCGTGATTATAGAGGGACTCGGTCCGGCCTTTCATTCCGTGCGGTGCTGTATGGCGATCTCTTCTCCAACCCTCGGTCATGTATAATTATCAGCATTTCCTGATATACGCCTAAGGTCGCCCCGTGAAATCACTCTTCTCCTGCAACCTGTGTCTGTTCCGCATTTTTCCCTTCCTGCGCTGGTGGCCGATGGTCACGCGCGCCACCCTCAAGGCCGATGCGCTGGCCGGAATGACCGGGGCGCTGATCGTGCTGCCGCAGGGCGTGGCGTTCGCCACCATCGCCGGGCTGCCGCCGGAATACGGCCTGTATGCGGCGATGGTGCCGGCCATCGTGGCGGCGCTGTTCGGGTCGAGTTGGCACCTGGTTTCCGGGCCGACCACCGCCATTTCGATCGCGGTGTTTGCCTCGGTTTCGCACATCGTCGAGCCGGGGACGCCGCAGTTCATCAGCATGGTGCTGACGCTGACCTTCCTCACCGGGGTGTTCCAGTTGATCCTGGGCATCGCGCGGATGGGGGTGCTGGTCAACTTCATTTCGCATACCGTGGTGATCGGTTTCACCGCAGGGGCGGCGCTACTGATCGCCGCGAGCCAGATCAAGAACTTCTTCGGCATCGAAATCCCGCGCGGCACGCCCTTCTACGAGGTCATCATCCGCCTGGTGGCGCACATCGGCGACATTAACCCGTGGGTCACCAGCATTGGCCTGTTCACCCTGCTGATCGGCATTCTCGCCAAGTATTTCCTGCCCCGCTTTCCCTACATGATTATCGCCATGGTGGCGGGCAGCGTGGCGGCGTATTTTCTCAACACCCTGGAAGGCTTCGATACCACCCACATCAAGACGGTGGGGGCGCTGCCGGCGCATCTGCCACCGCTGTCGATACCCGACCTGACGCTCAACAGCCTGCATCACACGCTCTTCCCGGCGCTGGTGGTGACCATGCTGGCGCTCACCGAAGCGGTGTCGATCGGGCGCTCCATCGCGGTGAAATCCGAGCAGCGCATCGACGGCAACCAGGAATTCATCGGCCAGGGCTTGTCGAACATCATCGGCAGTTTCTTCTCGGGCTATGCGTCGAGCGGCTCCTTCAACCGCAGCGGGGTGAACTACGCATCCGGCGCGCAGACCCCGCTTGCCACGGTATTCGCCTCGGTGTTCCTGGTAGTCATCGTGCTGCTGGTGGCGCCGCTCGCTTCCTACCTGCCCACGGCGGCGATGGCCGGCATCTTGTTCCTGGTGGCGTGGGGCTTGATCGACTTCCACCATATCGGTTCGATCATGAAGACCAGTCGCGCCGAAAGCGTGGTGCTGTGGGTGACGCTGATCGGCACGCTCATCAACCTGGAAAAGGGCATTTTCGTCGGCATCCTCCTGTCGCTGGTGCTGTACCTGTACCGCGTCTCGCGCCCCGCCATGGAACCGGTGGTGCCGGCCCCCGAAGAGGGCGCCTATCATTTCGTCGATGCCCGGGGCCATAAGGAATGCCCGCAGTTCCGCATGATGCGCATCAACGGCTCGATCTTCTTCGGCGCGGTGGATCACCTGCAAAGCGGCCTGATGCAGATCGACGAAAACAATCCCGACCAGAAAACCGTGATGATCGTCGCCAGCGGCATCAATTTCGTCGACGTGGCGGGCGCGGAAATGCTCGCCCAGGAAGCGCGGCGCCGCCGTCGGATGGGCGGCGGGCTGTATTTCTACCGCTGCAAGGACAGCGTTTACCAGTTCCTGCGCAAGGCCGACAAGCTCGACGACATCGGCGAAGGCGGTTTCTTTCCGGTGCAATCCAACTGGATCAAGTCGGTGTATGCCACCCTCGACCCGGAGATTTGCCGCACCTGCAAGGCGCGGATTTTCGACGAATGCCAGACCTATTTGCCGGATGGGGAAAAGCGCGAAGAGGGAATGTAAATATTTCGACATATTTCGGATAAATTGTCGGGTTACGCTACGCCTATCCAACTTGCCCTTGCCGATTTAGCCATGATTAAGCCGTTCACTCGCTGTTCCGTCGCCTTATTGCTGTTTTCCGGCACCACCCTGGCTGCCGAAACACCTCCGCCAGCACCGGCCAAAGCGGCGCCCGACAACGCTCTCGGCGAAGTGGTGGTCAGCGGCAAGCGTTTTTCCGATACTGAAGAACGCCGCTACTCGACCGCCGCCAAGATGGTGTTCGGACGCGAGGAGTTGGACCGCTACGGCGACACGTCGGTGAGCGAGGTGTTGAAGCGCCTGCCGGGCATCACCGTTTCCGGCACGCCGGGGCGCGGCGGCGACATCCGGATGCGCGGCCTGGGCAAGGGCTATACGCAGATCTTGCTCAACGGCGAGCCGGTGCCGCGCGGTTTTTCCCTGGATAGCCTGGCGCCGGAACAGGTGGAGCGCATCGAAATCATGCGCGCCCCGGTGGCCGAGCACAGCGCCCGCGCCATCGCCGGGACGATCAACATCGTCCTGAAAGAGGAATTCGCCAGGAAATCCAACGAAGCCCGCCCCACCCTGGGCTGGGAAGACGGGCGCTTCCAGCCCGGTTTGGCGCTGCAGCGCAGCGACAATCTGGGGACGTTCAATTACAACCTCGCCGCCAACCTGATCCACCGCGACCTGCCCAGCCGCTCGACCACCGTGACGACCGCCACCGACACCCGCAGCGGCGCGCCGCTGTTGGCGCAACGCCAGCAGGACGAGAGCCGCAGCACCTCCGACGGCGTGCACCTCAACGCCCGCCTCAACTGGAAACTGGACGGCGGCGACACGTTCAGCTTCCAGCCTTTCCTCGGCAAATGGCACAGCAATAGCACCGGCACCAGCCAAATGGAGCAGACGCTCGGCGCCATCCCCGCGCCTTTCGCCACCGCCGATTGGCGCGGCGATTCGGACAGCACCATGCTGCGCGGCATGGGCAACTGGAAGCTCAAGCTCGCCGACGGCGCCAAGCTGGATATCCGCTTCAACGGCGGCCAATACCGCAACGACAGCAGTACCGACCGCCGCGAATACGCCGCCGGCGGCGGACTCGACCATACCCTCCGCAACACCACCGGCATTCGCGACACCACCTTCAGCAGCGGCGGCAAGTATTCCCGGCCGCTCGGGCAGGCCCACCAGATGGCGGCGGGCTGGGATCTCGAATACGGCAACCGCAGCGAAAGCGCCCGCCTGACCCAGGACGGCGTCAATCCCCTGGCGCGCTACGGCGACAACGTCGAGGCGCGCACCCAGCGGGTCGCCGCCTACGCCCAGGACGAATGGGACATCACCCCGCTGTGGGCGCTCTATGGCGGGCTGCGCTGGGAGGGCATCCGCACCCTCAGCGAAACCGCCTTGGCCGACGCGCGCAATCAAAGCAACGTCCTGAGTCCGTTGTTCCACAGCATCTGGCGCTTCTCCGAGGAAAGCAAGGACCAGGTGCGCCTCGGCCTGACGCGCAGCTATCGCCCGCCGACGCTGACCAACCTGGTGGCGATGCCCACCCTGGCAGCCAATTACCCGGCTTCCGGCGCCAATACCGCGACCAGCACCGACAGCGTCGGCAACCCCAACCTCAGGCCGGAACTGGCGTGGGGGCTGGATCTCGCCTACGAGCATTATTTCAGCGCCGGGGGGCTGGTGAGCGCCAGCCTGTTCCGCCGCAACATCGACGACCTGATCCGCAACGTCACCAGCCTCCAGACGGTAAGCTGGTCGCCACTGCAACGCTGGGTATCCACCCCGCAGAACATCGGCAGCGCGACCAGCCACGGCATCGAACTGGAAGCCAAGTTCCGCCTCGACGAACTGGTCAAGGACGCGCCGCAATTGAGCGTGCGCGCCAACTACAGCCGCTTCTGGTCGCGCGTCGAAGACGTGCCGGGGCCGGACAACCGCCTCGACCAGCAACCCAAGCAGACCGCCAACTTCGGCCTGGATTACAAGCTGCGCGGCCTGCCGCTGACCCTCGGCGGGAATTTGAACTGGACGCCCGCGTATGCCGTCCAGCAGACTGACGCGCAATTCTATTACCAAGGCGTGAAGCGGGTCTTCGACGTATTCGCGGTGTGGAAAATCGACCCCAACACCCAGTTGCGGGTATCGGCGGCCAACCTCCTGCATGCCGATTACGACACCGCCAACCGCGAGATTTTCGGGACCACCGACCAGATCGCCCAGACGTCGAAAACGACTTTCACCTCATTGAGCGCACGGCTGGAGATGCGGTTTTAGCCGAAGTGCAATGCCTTGGTACGCACCAATAATCAAATCACTATCTTCGGGGATTAGCGCGAGTATTGGAAATGCCTTTCTATATTTGCCGTGTAAGTTGCCCTTCTAGCTTTGGCAAAAGATATTTTGCTAATTGTTTAGTTACCTTGTTTGGGCGGGTAATGTGGTGAACGATATTTTCGTCCTTAGGGAGGGCGAAGTGTGCTTCAGCATAACGAATAATAGATCTGATTGTTATTGAATTATCTAACCAGATCTCAGGTTTTACTTCCAGCCAAACTAACAGTTCTTGTGCAGAATTTGCTTGCTGGATTTTCTTCCAAGTTGAATCATTATTTAAAATTAATTGATTCAGACGATTTAACATCTTTTTTCTATGGTACTTGTTTTTTATGTATCTTACGGACCAACTAATGATTGCCATAGGATAAAAAACAATTAAGTATAGATACGACTCTGGGAACATCTTGCCTATAAAAAAAATAATCATTGAGACAAACAAAATTATCATCAATTTTATGGCAAGTCTCTTAAATTTGGCTGAAATTAACATAATTTTCAGGTTTTTTGAGAAATTATAAGCAATATTGAAGGGGGTTAGTGAAAATGGCTCACTCCTCAGCAACAACAAGACGACTAGTGGGGTAACAATGATCGCCCAAGCAACTATACTTGGGTGAATTGGTGTATTTTTATCAGCGTGAATAGCAACCGAAAACGCTGGAGGAATTACTGCGGCACTTATCCAAAATGATGTAACGTCAAGCGCTCTACTACTTCTTCCTGGCTTCGCCCCCATTAGATGGACCATGGTATTTTCAGTAAGCCTTATTGCTTGTAGAAAGCCTGAAAGAATTAGTTTGATTGGCCAAGGCTGATAAATAATTGAACGCAGTATTTTACAGCGTTTAAATATGAGAGGGGCACCTAGATTCTTTGGTAATCTATTTCCCAGAGCGTCCAACTTAAATAATTCAATTTTACTATTACAGACAATAGCCTCGTCGGCAAATCGCTTGCGTATCCATGTTCCCAGCGAATCAGGCAGTATGGTAAGGAACTGGGCATTCATAAAACTTGCTTGGAGAAATGGATCAACATCGCTACTGATCGCCCATTCGAGAATTTCTTGGTATTTTGCTATCGGAAGTAAACAGCCATGACGTACCACCATCAACTTGTCGTAAAGGTCTCCATTTTCCCATTTTGGCAATAACTGAAGGGAAATCGCCCCACGTAATTTGTCGGGAACTAACTCTAGTCTTTTGGAAAACCCCTCGTTTAGAAGCTGAAGAAGATGAAGCAAATGTCCTTTGCTCCAATCGAAATAATGGACTTCCTCATCTAGCTCACTTGGGATTTTTAAGGAATTTTGTGGAAGAGTGGCTAATTGACGAACCGCAGCATCCGCAAAGCGCTCAACAACTTCTGCTGGCTGAGACTGGATCAATGTAACCGTAAATTCTCGCCACCGGCTATCAAGTAATAAGTTTTCAGTTGGGATGTGTTGGGGGTGCTGAGCCAAGTACTGCACAAATAAAGTTTCCTGATAGCGCCTATGTGAGAATGTGAAACGACGATCACCAGGGCGGGCCTCCTTTACATCGGCTCGGCCAATCTTAACGTCGATTAGTGCAGACAATAGACGTTCCAGGTCAACGGAAAGCGGCATCTGGCGAACGCCAATGGCATGAGCTATGTCGTTATGTTTAGGGGCCAGGCTTAGTTCGGATTCTTCCGCAAAAAGAACTGCTAGTTGGGTCGCCCCCTCCAGTAGTTGCATTTCGGTAAGCCCGTATTGCTTCTGGATGTAACCTGGGTCGCGATGTGCGAGACGTTCAATATGTCGAAGTAAAAGGTCATAATCATTGGATGGACATTCCTGAGTATCACCGATATAGCGACAAAGTAGTGACATAAAAAGCGGATTGCCAAATATGCCACCGCCCACAGTAGCCAGATGTTGTCGAACAAGCCTCTTGTTTTGATTATTTAGATAAGTGTTATCTATCAATTCATCTTGGCGTTGCTGATTTAGTTGCAATATTCGCAGTTTTTGCCACGGTAGGGCTTCTGGGCCTTTGTACTCGCGTGAAGCGAGCACGCCTCGGCAAGTTCCCATTCCGTCCATAAATTTTCTTAGAGCATGGCTATATTGCTCAATCGTCTCGCTCCCATTTGGGGCGTGCAAAATTGCAGGAATTTCATCAAACGAGTCAAAAAGGAAAAACCATATTCCCTTCTCCTTATGGTCTTGCCAGTGCTCACGTACATAAGCGGCAGTATCGGAGTCCCCTCGCCGTATGTGCTCTATAGTAAATTTCTCAATGTAATCAGGAGTAAGTTCGTCCGGATCGCAAACTGGTAACTCTTTCAAATTAATGTACAGAGGCACCTTGGCATTTGCTGATTTTGACTTGCTTCCATCGTCCGCTAGCGTTCGCCCCAAATGGCGTAAAGCGACACTTTTTCCACACCCGGGATCTCCAACTAACAACATGCACCGCTCTGTGCTCGAATGGATTGCTTGAATTAGAGAGGGGACACGACGGATGCCATGTGAACGGCGTTTAAATAGACGTGACAATACATTGCTGTAATATCCCCCTTCGGCTTCAACTTCTGCTTCGAGATCAGTGAACCACTGGTCATTCCAGTTCTCCGCTTTTGCAATTGCATCCAAATCACTACGTAGTACGCCACAAAATTGCTGTCTCCTACGAACTGCCAATTTTAAATCTTGACCACTAACAAGAAATAACCCCAGTTTATTGAGGTTCCCAACACTTGATGCCAACGATTCCAGTATTTTTTTTATAAATTCTAGACTCACCCATAACCCGACAATGCCATATGCAAGATATGAAATGACCTGCATTGATATATCAGGTGTTAATGATTTGTCTCGAAGATCAAGAATATTTCCTAATATTTTTATTAGATCAAGTTCCATTTTTACCCTAAATAAATATATTTAATACCCGGTCACGACTTTTGTGACGCTCCCTACCACCCAAAAATCCCCCGCCAGTCCGGCATCCAGCAAATAGCCATAAGGCATGTAGCCAAACCCCCGCTCGCCCCATCGTTTGCCCCAGGAATTCATGATGGTGAAGCTTTGCCGGGCGTCGTCGTAGCCGACGGCGAGGGTGGTGTGGCCGCCGATCGGCGATTCGACGGGGGCGGGCAGGGGAATCACGCCATTTCGGGTGACGCGCGGGGATTCGAAGCTTTCGTAGGCGGTGAAGCCGACGATGATGGGGTAGCCTTCGGCGAGGCAGCCCTTGAGATGGCCGAGGGTGCGGGGCACGCGCCGGTAGGCGAGTCCCGCTTGTTTTTTTGCGTCGTGGTAGGCGGCGCCGGGCGGCTTCTTGGTGACCTTGGCGAGGTCGTAGGGCCAGCGGTCTTCGCTGCAGTAGCCTTGGCGGGCGATGCTCTTGATGCCGTCGCGGAGCATGGCGCCGGCATCCTGGTTGTGGGTGCCGGCGATGACTCGCTGATTGTAGTAGATGAATAGCCGCGAGGGCAGGGTGGGGGCGTCCTCGCCGCGCTTCATCTGGTCGAAATAGATGGCGTGGGCGAGGGCGTGGGCGGTGCAACTGCCCAGTTGGCCCTGGTCGAGTACCGGATGGCAGTGACTGCGCAGGTTGATCTGGGCGGGCAGGGCGGCGGCAATCGCCGCCGGCGGGGCGTAGAGGTGGTCGCGCTGGTCGGGCACGTCGGGTAGCCAGCCGTAGCGGGCGATTTTTCGATACATGGTCTCTCCCCTGGAGATGGACGCTTTCGGCGGGTTTCGCCGCAACGTTTTTATGGGGGGGGATGCTACCGCTTATTGTCCGGCGTGGAACCTGTAATAAATAACAGGGTGGCAATCACTAACCTGGAATGCCACGCTGGGCGGGGGCTTATTTTTAGAGGTGGGGAAAATATTTGTTGAAGAGGGGGGCCGTGCCGCCGATTTCGGTCTTTTCATGCGAAATTCGCCAATGACGAGCGGGTGTGTCGGCCCTCCGCAAGCCTATTTCGCCAAGCCGAGCGCGCTCTTTTTCTTGAGGAGTCTGACGCTGGCGGCTTCCAGGCCGTCGGGCGGGCCGAGCAGCACCAGCACGTCGCTGGCTTCGAGGCGGGTTTCCGGGGCGGGGTCGAAGCCGCGGATGTCGTGGCGGCGCACGGCGGTGACGCGCACGCCGAAGTCTTCGAGCTTGAGTTCGGCGAGGGTTTTGCCGACCCCTTTGTCGTCCGGGCCGATTTCCACGGAAACCATGCGCGGCAGGTTTTGTTCGGCCTCTTCGCCGGTGTCGTCGCTGGTCCCGAAGAAGTAGCCGCGCAATTGGCTGTAATGGCTTTCGCGGGCGTGGCGGATGCGCTTGACCACCCGCGCCAGTGGGACGCCGAGCGTCATCAGGGTGCTGGAGGCGAGCATCAGGCTGCCTTCCAGTTGTTCGGGGACGACTTCGGTGGCGCCGGCTTTTTGGATTTTTTCCATTTCGGTGACGTCGGTGGTGCGCACGATCACCGGCAGGGTGGGATTGAGATCCCGCACCAGGTTGAGGATTTTCAGGGAGGCCTTGGTATCGGTGAAGGTGATGACCACCGCCTTGGCGCGGCGCAGGCCGGCGGCCATGAGGATTTCGCGGCGCCCGGCGTCGCCGTACACCACGTTTTCACCCGCCGTGCCGGCGGCGTGGACGCGGGCCGGGTCGAAGTCGAGGGCGATGAAGGGGACGTTGTCGTCTTCCAGGAAGCGCGCCAGATTCTGCCCGGTGCGCCCGTAGCCGCAGACGATGGCGTGTCCCGATACCGCCGAGCTTTTGACCATCACGCGGTGCAGGTTGAGAGCCTGGTCGTTCCATTCGCCGCGGTACAGCAATTGGACGATGCGTTCGCTGTGCTGGATGAGGAAGGGCGCAACCAGCATCGAGAGGAGCATCGCCGAGAGGGTGATTTGCAGGATGTGGCCGCCTAGCAGGTGCAGGCTGCCGGCCTGTTCGAGCAGCACGAAACCGAATTCACCGGCCTGCGAGAGCGCCAGTCCGGTGCGAATGGCGACCCCGGGGTTGCTCCCCGAGACGCGGCTGATGAGGGTAATCAGGAAGGCCTTGCCGGCGACCAGGACGACCAGCAGGAGAAGAATCCAGAAGAGGTTGGCGAATACCGCGTGGAGGTCGAGGAGCATCCCGATGGTGATGAAAAACAGCCCCAGCAGCATGTCGCGGAAGGGCTTGATGTCGGCCTCCACCTGGTAGCGGTACTTGGTCTCGGAAATCAGGATGCCGGCCAGGAAAGCCCCCAGCGCCAGCGACAAGCCGGCTTTTTCGGTGAGGTAGGCCAGCCCCAGGGTGACGAACAGCACGTTGAGCATGAACAGCTCGGAGGACTTGTGGCGGGCGACTTGATGAAACCACGGGCGCACCAGCTTTTGCCCGAGATACAGGAGCACCCACAACACCGCCAGCGCCTTGCCGAGCGCCAGGGCTAGTTCCATGCCGAGGTTTTCCTGGTGGGCGGCGAAGGCCGGGATGAGGATCAGCAGCGGGACCACCGCGAGATCCTGGAACAGCAGCACGCCGATGATTTGCCGCCCGTGCGCCGAATGCAGTTCGACGCGCTCGGCGAGCAGGCGGCTGACGATGGCGGTGGACGACATGGCGATGATCCCGCCCAGCGCCACCCCGGCTTGCCAGGACAGTCCCAGCGCCATCGCCACCGCCAGCACCAGGGCGAGGGTGACGCCGACCTGCGCGCCGCCCAGGCCGAATACCTTGTGGCGCATGGTCTTGAGCTGTTGCAGGCTGAATTCCAGGCCGATGCTGAACATCAGGAACACCACGCCGAATTCGGCCAGATACGAGGCTTCGCCGCTTTCCGGCACCCATCCCAGGGTGTGCGGCCCGGTGAGTATCCCGACCAGCAGGTAGGCGAGCAGCGCCGGCAGGCGCAGACCGCGAAACAGCGCCACCAGCAGCACGGTGGCGGTGAGCAGGATGAGGACGAGTTCGAGGGTGGAGTGCATGACTGAACCGTTTAATGACGGGTTCTAGTATACTTGCGGCCCATGAATATCGGCAAAAATCCCCCAACAACGCAGCCAGTGCTGGAGTTGGCCCGGCAGGTTCTGGACATCGAGGCGCGCGCCATCGACGCCATGAAAGAGCGGCTCGACGACAGTTTCGCCGCAGCGGTGCAATTGGTCCTGGATTCCACGGGGCGAGTGGTGGTGAGCGGGATGGGAAAATCCGGCCATATCGCCCGCAAGATCGCCGCGACCCTGGCTTCCACCGGCACCCCGGCGTTTTTCGTGCATCCCGGCGAGGCCAGCCACGGCGACCTCGGCATGATCGCCGCAGACGACGTGCTGATCGCCCTCTCCAATTCCGGGGAAAGCCCGGAACTCCTGACCATCCTGCCCATCGTCAAGCGCAAGGGCGCCAAGCTCATTACCATGACCGGCAATCCCAAGTCGTCAATGGCCCGCGAAGCCGATGTGCACCTCGACGCCAGCGTGGCGCAGGAAGCCTGTCCGCTGGGGTTGGCTCCCACCGCCAGCACCACCGCGGCCTTGGCGCTGGGCGACGCCTTGGCGGTGGCGCTACTCGACGCGCGCGGTTTCGGCGCGGAGGATTTCGCTCTCTCCCATCCCGGCGGGGCGCTGGGGCGGCGCCTGCTGGTGCACGTCTCCGACCTGATGCATGGCGGGGAAACGCTGCCGTGCGTGAGCGAAACTGCCCTGCTCAGCGAAGCGCTTCTCGAAATGACCCGCAAGGGGTTGGGGATGACGGCGGTGGTCGATGCCCAGGGTGTGCTGTGCGGCATCTACACCGACGGCGACCTGCGCCGCACCCTGGATAAAAGCGGCGACATCCGTGCCCTCAAGGTGAGCGAGGCGATGTCGCACAATCCCCGTACCATCCCGGCGGAACGCCTGGCGGCGGAAGCGGTGCAGATGATGGAACAATTCAAGATCAACGGGTTGCTGGTGGTGGATGGCGACCACAAGCCGGTCGGCGCGCTCAACATGCACGACCTGCTGAAAGCGGGAGTGGTGTGATGGACGACGATCTCAAGGCGCGTGCCGCGCGCATCCGGCTGGTGGCGTTCGACGTGGACGGCGTGATGACCGACGGCAGCCTGTTTCTCGACGACGAGGGACGGGAATACAAGGCTTTCAATTCCCTCGACGGGCACGGCCTGAAAATGCTGCGCAAGAGCGGCGTGGAACTGGCGATCATCACCGGCCGGACTTCGCAACTGGTCATCAAGCGCGCCGCCAATCTGGGGATTCCCCATGTTTACCAGGGCGTGGAAGACAAGCTGGAAGCCTGGCTCGACATCACCCACAAACTGGGCCTGGCGCTTCACGAAAGCGCCTTCATGGGCGACGACGTGATCGACCTGCCGCCGATGATCCGTTGCGGCCTGGCGCTCAGCGTGCCGGCCGCGCCGCAGTTGGTCAGGCAGCACGCCCATTACGTCACCCAGGCCGGCGGCGGACGCGGCGCGGTGCGCGAAGTCTGCGAACTCATCATGCAGGCGCAGGGCACGCTGGATGCGCAACTGGCGCAGTACCTGAAATAGGCATGGTGGTGGCCGACTCTCCGCTCGCGCGGAACGCCTCATGAAAGACCGTCTCTCGGTATGGTTCCCGGTGGGACTGGTGTTCCTGCTGGCTCTGCTGACTTTCTGGCTGGATCGCATGGTGCAGCCGCCCGGTGCGCAAAAGGACGGCAGCCAGCGCCACGACCCCGATTACTGGGTGGAAAACTTCACCGCCACCCGCATGGGGCCGGACGGGACTCCCCAGTACGTGCTGGTCGGCGGCAAGATGACCCATTTCCCCGACGACGACTCGACCCACCTGGTGCGCCCCCATCTCACCCGCTACGCCAAGGATCTGCCGCCCATGCACATCGACTCGCAAATCGGCCAGGTTTCCAAGGACGGCGAACACGCCTGGTTCAGCGGCGACGTGAAAGTGGTGCGGGAAGCCGGGCGCGGCCAAAGCGAACTGACCATGGCCACGCCGTGGCTGCACGTCATCCCCGACCAGGACTTTGCCGAAACCAACCGCGAGGTGACGGTGCGCAACGCCGGTACCCGGATCGCGGCGGTCGGCATGGAATTCAACAGCAAGACCCGTATAATCAAGTTTCTCTCGCGCGTGAAGGGACAACATGTCAAAACCAAGTAACCGCCTGGCCGTTGCGGCCCTGGCCTGCTGCTGCCTGCTGGCGACGGCGGCGCGTGCCGAACTGGCGGACCGCGACAAACCGGTGAATCTCGAAGCCGACACCATGACCGTCGACGACCTGAAAAAGGTCAGCGTCTACCAGGGCAACGTCATTCTCACCCAGGGAACCCTGACCATCCACGCCGACAAGCTGGTGGTCACCGAAAACAAGGACGGCAGCCACCACGGCAGCGCCACCGGCAATCCCGCCACTTTCCGCCAGAAGCGCGAAGGGGTGGAGGAATACGTGGAAGGCTACGGTCAGCGCATCGAATACGAGGAAAGCAAGGACGTGGTGGAGTTGTTTACCCAGGCGCGCATGAAACGCAACCAGGACGAGGTGCGCGGCAACTACATTTCCTACGACGGCAAGACCGAGTTCTTCAGGGTGATCGGCGGCAAGGAAGCAGTCACCGCCAATAATCCCAAGGGCCGGGTGCGCGCGGTGATCCAGCCGAAGAAGAAGGCCGAGGCAACGCCGGCGCCAGGCGCCGACGTCGAGTTGAAACCGGCGGTCGGTATCGCCAACCCTTGACGGGATGGCGGCAAGCGGAAATGTGATGGGTGAAGCGCTAGCAGTCAGCCAACATGAAACGAAGGGTCGTAGGAGCGGGCCGCGCCCGCGATACGGTGTGGCAATTTGTCGCGATGTTCCCGCCGGAGACACTGCTCGCCTGCATGGCAGGTTCCGATCCAATAACCGCCGTTTCAACGTGAATGACTACTAGCGCACCCATCGAACAACGGATAGCCCCTGAAAAACCAATGAGCGAACTAATCGTACAAGGCCTGAAAAAGCGCTACAAATCGCGCTGGGTGGTGAAAGACGTGGCCCTGGAAGTGCGTAGCGGCGAGGTGGTCGGCCTGCTCGGCCCCAACGGCGCGGGCAAGACCACCAGCTTCTACATGATCGTCGGCCTGACGCCGCTCGACGGCGGCAGCATCCAGCTCGATGGGCAGGAGTTGTCGCGTCTGCCCATTCATCGCCGCTCGCGCATGGGGTTGAGCTACCTGCCGCAGGAAGCCTCGATTTTCCGCAAGCTGACGGTCGCCGAAAACATCCGTGCCATCCTCGAATTGCGCGACCTCACGGGCCAAGCGCTCGACGACCGCCTCGACGAATTGCTGCACAGCCTGCACATCGGCCATTTGCGCAACAACCCGGCATTGTCCCTGTCGGGCGGCGAACGGCGCCGCGTGGAGATCGCCCGCGCCTTGGCCAGCGAGCCGCGTTTCATCCTGCTCGACGAACCGTTCGCCGGGGTCGATCCGATTGCCGTGCTGGATATCCAGAAGATCATCCGCTTCCTCACCGCGCGGGGGATCGGGGTGCTGATTACCGATCATAATGTCCGCGAAACCCTGGGGATTTGCGACCGCGCCTACATCATCAACGACGGCACGGTGCTGGCGTGGGGAAAACCGGACGAAATCGTTTATAATGAAAATGTAAGAAAAGTCTATCTCGGCGAAAATTTCCGGCTGTAAATAAAGCCACGCGCAAAACGACAAGCCGGGAGCCACAACATGAAACACAGTCTTCAACTCAAGCTTTCCCAACAGCTCACCCTGACCCCGCAACTGCAACAATCGATCCGGTTGTTGCAGCTTTCGACGCTGGAACTCAACAACGAGATCGAGACCTTCATCGAGCAGAATCCCTTTCTGGAACGTCCTGAAAGCGGTGAAGGCGAGGCTGAAGGGGACGACGGGGGCGAGGGTGTGGTTGCCGCCGCGCCGGCCCCCGTGTCGGTGCCCGAACAGCCGGTCAACCAGACTGAAACCGAGCGGGAGAGGGAGCGCGAGCGCGAACCCGGCGAAGACGGCTTTCCCGATATGGAATGGGAACAGGACGGCTCCGGCTGGGCGATGCGCGACGAGGACGAGGATAGCGACTTTTCCACGGCCAAGGCCGAAACCATCAGTTTGCAAAATCACCTGATTTCGCAAATGGGCGTCACCCAGCTATCCGAGCGCGACAAGCACATGGTCGAAGTGTTGATTGAATCGCTTAACGAGGACGGCTACCTGATGCAAAGCCTCGAAGAGCTTGCCGAGCTTCTCCCGCCTGAATTGGAAGTCGACCCCATCGAGCTGCACACCGCTCTGCTGCACTTACAAAACCTCGATCCGCCGGGGGTGGGCGCGCGCGACCTGGCGGAATGCCTGGCCCTGCAACTGGCCATGTTGCCGCTCGACACGCCGGCCCTGAAAACCGCTACCGAATTGGCGAAGCACCACCTCGGGCTGCTTGCCACCCGCGATTTCGCCAAGCTGAAAAAACTCCTGAGTTGCGACGACGATGCCCTGCGTGCCGCCCAGCAGTTGATTACCGGCCTTAATCCCCGCCCCGGCGCGGATTTTTCCAGCGACGACACGCGCTACATCCAGCACGACGTGGAGGTGCGCAAGGTCAAGGGCAAGTGGGTGGCGACGCTGAATTCCGAGGCGATGCCTAAGCTGCGCATCAACCGCATGTACGCCGACATCATGCGGCGCAACCGCGAGAATTCGGGGCGTTACTTGGCCAGCCAGTTGCAGGAAGCAAAATGGATGATAAAGAACGTCCAGCAGCGTTTCGACACCATCCTGCGGGTTTCGCAGGCCATCGTCGAGCGCCAGCGCAATTTCTTCGAACACGGCGAAGTGGCGATGCGCCCCCTGGTGCTGCGCGAGATCGCCGAAGAGGTGAGCTTGCACGAATCCACGATTTCGCGCGTCACCACCCAGAAGTTCATGCTCACCCCGAAAGGGATCTTCGAACTCAAATATTTTTTCGGCAGCCATGTCGCTACCGATACCGGCGGCGCCTGTTCCGCGACGGCTATCCGCGCCCTTATCAAGCAACTGGTGAGTGCCGAAAATCCCCAAAAACCCCTTTCCGACAGCCAGATTACGGATATCCTAGCCCAACAGGGTATCGTCGTAGCGCGCAGGACTGTGGCAAAATACCGGGAATCCTTGCAAATTCCCGCGGTTGGCCTGCGCAAGTCACTTTAACCCAAGCATTCATCATCAAAAGGAGTAAGACAAAATGAACCTCACCGTAACCGGTCATCACATCGAAGTAACGCCCGCCATTCGCGATTACGTGACCGATAAAATCAAGAAGGTGACCCGTCATTTCGACAGCGTAATCGACATCAACGTGATTCTCAGCGTCGAAAAACTGATCCAAAAAGCCGAAGTGAACGTGCATGTGAGCGGCAAGGACATCTTTGTCCAGTCCGAAGATGCCGATCTGTACGCAGCCATCGACAGCCTGGTCGACAAGCTCGACCGCCAAGTGGTAAAGCACAAGGAAAAGAACGGCGATCATCATCGCGGTGGCAAGGTCGTTAGCGCCGCCGAGTGACAACGTTAATGCCGGCGGGATCGAAAATGCTTAAGCGCCTTTCTCGCCCACCGGCAGTTTCCCTGCTTGACGACTTCCGTGCCTGATATCCCATGAGCCTGGTCGCCGAACTCCTCCCCCTTTGCAATGTACTTGCCGATCTCGAAGTCGGCAGCAAGCAGGCATTGCTGGAAAAACTGGGGGAATTGTTCGAGTCCGGCAATCCCCAATTGGCCCATGCCAAAGTGACCGAGAGCCTGGCGACCCGCGAGAAACTCGGCTCGACCGCGATGGGACACAGCATCGCCATTCCCCACGGGCGTATCAAGGGGCTGCGCGAGGCGGTCGGCGCTTTCGTGCGTCTCAAGACCCCGCTGCCTTTCGATGCGCCGGACGGACGGCCGGTCAGCCTGGTGTTCGTCCTGCTGGTGCCGCAACAAGCCACCGATCTGCATTTGCTGATCCTCGGCGAACTGGCCGAACTTTTTAGCGAAAAATCCCTGCGCGACGCCCTGCACACCGCGCCGGATGCCGCCGCCCTCCATCGTTTGTTGGCTTCATGACGTCGTCCGCCATGTCCCAGATCAGCGTGCGCAAGATGTTCGAACAGACCGGCGACAAGTTGTCGCTGAAATGGGTAGCCGGGCATGGTGGCGGTGAGCGCCTGCTTACCAGCGACACCGTGCAGAAACCCACCCTGGCGCTGATCGGGCATCTCAATTTCGTCCATCCCAACCGCGTCCAGGTTCTCGGCTGCGCGGAAATGGATTATTTGCGCAGCCTCAACACGTCCGGCCTGACGCTGGCTATCGGCAACCTCTTTTCCACCGAGCTCGCGGCGGTGATCGTCGCCAACGGCGAGGAGGTTCCCGCGGTCCTGATCAGCGCGGCCAACAGCGCCGACGTGCCGCTGTTTACCTCCACCCTCGCCAGTCCCTACCTGATGAACGTGCTCAATCACTACCTGACCCAGGTATTGGCGGAATCCACTTCGATACACGGGGTGTTTCTCGAAGTTCAGGGCATGGGGGTGCTGGTCACCGGCGACAGCGCCATCGGCAAAAGCGAACTGGCCCTGGAAATGGTGACGCGCGGCCACCGTCTGATCGCCGACGACATCGTCGAGTTTTTCCTGGTCGCGCCGGATACCTTGGAAGGGCGCTGCCCCGAATTGTTGCAGGATTTCCTCGAAGTGCGCGGTTTGGGCATCCTCAACATCCGCCAATTGTTCGGTGAAACCGCCGTCAAGCTGAAAAAGAATCTGCGCCTCATCGTCCAACTTGAAAAGCTCGCCGGCTCAGACCTTACCGGGCGCGACCGCCTGCAATTGCAGGAATACAGCGAAGTGATCCTGGACGTGACCATCCCCAAGGTGCGCATTCCCGTGGCGGCAGGGCGCAATATCGCGGTGCTGGTGGAAGTCGCGGTGCGCAACCATATCCTGCGTCTGCGCGGCATCAATAGCACCCTCGAATTCATGGCGCGTCACGAAGGCTACATGACGGGAAATTCGGGTGATGGGGAATGAGTGATGGGGAATGGGACATGAATCCCCACCGCAATTCTCATTACCTATTCCCCATCGCTCATCGCTCGAAATTATGCAGCTCATCCTGATCAGCGGCCTGTCCGGCTCGGGCAAGAGCATCGCCCTCAATGTCCTCGAAGATAGCGCTTACTACTGTGTCGACAACCTGCCGGCGCAGATGCTTCCGGCCACCGTGGCTTTCCTGCGCGACGCCGGCTATACCCGCATCGCAATCAGCGTCGACGTGCGCAGCGCCGGGCAGATCGAACACCTCCCCAGTGCCCTGGTGCAACTTAAGGAACAGGCCATCGACGTGCGCGTGCTGTTCCTCGAAGCCAAGACCGAGGCGCTGGTCAAACGCTTCAGCGAAACCCGGCGCCGCCATCCGCTGAGCAGCGAGTCGCGCACCATCACCGAATGCATCGAGCTGGAGCGGGAAATGTTGGAGGCGATCAACGAGTTCGGCCATCGCATCGATACCAGCGATCTGCGCCCCAACGCCCTGCGCGCCTGGATCAAGGACATGATCGGCCTGGACGAATCCTGCCTGACCCTGCTGTTCCAGTCGTTCGGCTTCAAGCACGGCATCCCGCTCGACGCCGATTTCGTCTTCGACGTGCGTTGCCTGCCCAATCCCTTTTACGATCCGTTGCTGCGTCCCCTCACCGGGCGCGACGAAGCGGTCGCCGCCTTCCTGGAAAAGGACGAAATGGTGGAGCGGATGTATAACGACATTCGCAATTTCGTCGAATCCTGGCTGCCCGCCTTCATTCGCGACAACCGTAGCTATCTCACCGTGGCCCTCGGCTGCACCGGCGGCCAGCATCGTTCGGTGTATTTCGCCGAACGCCTGTCCGCGTATTTCCGCACCAATAGCCATCAAATCCTGGTGCGCCACCGCGAGTTGCCCCATGCCTGATCTGCACTACCTGCGTCCCGGCGACTGGCTGACGCTGGTTGCCGGGGCCGCGGTGACCGCCTGGCTGTTCGCCGCGCTGTGGCAAACCGACCGCGCCGACCGCGCCATCGTGCGCAGCGGCGGCAAGGTAGTGGGCGAATACTCACTGGCGGAGAATCGCAGCGTCACCGTGCACGGCCCGCTCGGCACCAGCCTGATTACCATCCAGGCGCAACGTGCCCGCGTCGCCCAGGATCCCAGCCCGCGCCAATACTGCGTCAAGCAAGGCTGGCTGAGCCGCCAGGGCGAAATGGCGGTATGCCTGCCCAACCAGGTCAGCGTGGAACTGGCGGGGTCGAAAAAGTTGTATGATTCCCTGAGTTATTGAACTGGAGTCCACCATGCAAGCGATCGAGTTGGATGCGACCATTGATGCTCACCATGGCCTGCGCGTCGAATTGCCGGAAAACGTTCCGCCGGGCAAGGCGCGGGTCATCGTACTTTTTGAAGCTCCTCCGTCACCGTCCAAGCCCAGGGTTTTCGGGGAATTTCGTGGGCAATACACGGTGCCGGCGGATTTTAACGATCCTTTACCGGACGATTTCTGGGCGGGCGCCTCGAAATGAGGGTATTGCTGGATACTCACGCATTTCGCTGGCTGAACAATGAACCGGAAAAATGCCCAGGCAACGTACTCGACATATGCCAAAACCCGCAAACCACATTGTTGCTTAGCCTGGCGTCAGTATGGGAAATCCAAGTCAAATATCAGCTTGGAAAACTTCCCTTGCAAGTTCCCGTGCGCGAGTTGATTGAAACAAGTCAGTTTGAATATGGCTTGCAGTTGCTGTCGATTCAGCCTCGCCACGTTTACGTACTGGAAAATCTTCCCGACCATCATCGTGATCCGTTTGACCGTCTCCTGATTGCCCAAGCTTTAAGCGAAGAAATTCCACTGGTTACCGCAGACCGCAATATTTCTCGCTATCCGCTTAAAGTCGTTTGGGGTTGAGCCGTGTGAAATCCGTGACGGTGTAATTTCCTTTTTTCCATGCAAATCGCCCTCGCCACCACTCCCGAAGACCACCGTATCGCCCGCCTGGCGGCGTTTGCCATCGGCCTGTCGGTGGCCGAGGCGGTGATTCCCTCGCCCCTGCCGGGGGTCAAGCCGGGGCTGGCGAACATCGTTACCTTGGTGGTGTTGCAGCGCCTGGGGATGGCCGCGGCGATATGGGTGTCGCTGCTGCGGGTGGTGGCGGGCAGCCTGATCCTCGGCACTTTTCTGTCGCCATCCTTCGTCCTTTCCTTGTGCGGTGCATTGACCAGCTTGGTGGCGCTGGCCTTGTCGCGCCATCTGCCGAGAGGCTGGTTCGGGCCGGTTACGCTGAGTATCGCGGCGGCTTACGCGCATATCGCCGGACAACTGGCGGTGGTGTATGCTTGGCTGATGCCTCATCCCGGTCTCCTTTATTTCGTCCCGGTGTTCGCCGCGGCGGCGCTGTTCTTCGGCACCCTCAACGGGTTGGCGGCGGCGCGCTTGCTGGAGGAGGATAGGCGATGAGGGGGCTGGTTGCGTTGCTTCTGATGGGCTGTTGCAGCCTGGCGAGTGCCGCGGAATGGACGGTCGTCCACGCCGGCGAAGGCAACCAGTATTTTTACGATGCCTCGAAGCTGACCGTCAACGCCAATGAAATCACCTACTGGAAAAAGGTGCTGTTCAAGACCCCTCAGCTTTACAAGGACCAGCAGGCGGTGAGCGCTCTCTACCGGGAGCGTATCAATTGCGCCGAGCATACCGTCAAGCCGCTTTCCCATATCGTCCGTGGCGCCAATGGGATGGTGATCGAACAGGTGACGGGGGAGGGCGACACCACCGCCATCATCCCCGAAACCATCGGCGACCTGTTCGAAGCAGCGCTGTGTCCGCAGGTCAAGAGCAAGCCGGCGGATAGCAAGCCGCCGGAAAAACCGGAAACCAAACCGGAAACCAAACCGGAAACCAAACCGGAAGCGCCAGCGCCTATACTCGAACAGGATTTGCCTCCCGGAACCTTATGAATAATCGAACCATAACCCTCGCCCTTACCGGTGCGTCTGGAATGCCTTACGCCCTGCGTCTCCTGGAGGTGCTGTTGTCTGAGGGATGCCGGGTCTATCTGGTGTATTCGCAGGCCGCCCAGGTGGTGGCCGCCCAGGAAACCGACTGCGCGCTTCCCGCCGACAGCCGCGAAGCGCAACGCCTCCTGGTGCAACGCTTTAATGCCGGGGAAGGCCGCTTGCGGGTGTTCGGGCGCGACGAATGGTTTGCCCCGGTGGCATCCGGCACCAATCCCGCCGACGCCATGGTGGTCTGCCCGTGTTCGATGGGCACGCTGGCGGCCGTCGCCGGCGGCCTTTCCGACAACCTCATCGAACGTGCCGCCGACGTGATGCTCAAGGAAGGCCGCAAACTCATCCTGGTGCCCCGCGAAGCGCCGTTTTCGGCGATTCACCTGGAAAACATGCTCAAGCTGGCGCGCCTCGGCGTCACCATCCTGCCTGCCAATCCGGGCTTTTATCACCACCCGCAAAGTCTCGCCGACCTGGTGGATTTCATCGTGGCGCGAGTACTCGACCAACTCGGCGTGGCCCACCAACTGCTGCCACGCTGGGGCGAAGAAAAGGAATTGCACAATGGCTAAGTTCTATCCGGCAATCAATGACGATCTGCGCGAGTTCATCACCGGCCAGCAGATGTTTTTCGTCGCCAGCGCACCGCATGAGGGGCGGGTCAACCTCAGCCCCAAGGGGCTGGACAGCTTGCGCGTGCTCAATGAAAAGCGGGTTGCCTATCTCGATCACATCGGCAGCGCCAACGAAACGGCCGCCCACCTCCTCGACAACGGCCGCCTCACCCTGATGTTTTGCAGCTTTGCCGGCGATCCGTTGATCCTGCGCCTCTACGGAACGGGGCGCAGCGTACAGCCGGGGCACGCCGAATGGGAGGAACTGACGGCGCTTTTCCCCGTTATGCCGGGGGCGCGCCAGATTATCATGGTGGAGGTCGAGTCCCTGCAAACCTCGTGCGGTGCCGGGGTGCCGCTCTACAAATATCAAGGCCAGCGCGACGGCCTGGTGCGCTGGGCAGAGAAGAAGGGCACGGAAGGGATGCGTGCCTACCGGAATGAAAAAAACCGGGTCAGCATCGACGGTCTGCCGACCGGACTGGAGGAATGAAAATGACAAGATTGCTATTGAGTTTGTCCGTACTGGCCCTGCTCGCTGCTTGCGGCGAAGAACAGAAACCCTACAAAGCCCCGCTGCCACAAAGCGGAAAAAGCGACTTGGCCACTCCGCCGCTGTTCCAGGAACAGCGTGATGCCCTGGACAAGGCCAAGGAGGCTGGTCAGGTACTGGAGCAGGCTGCCAAGCTGCGCGAAGAAGCCGCCGAGAAGGCGACCCGCTAATTCAAAACGTCAAGCTGGTGGTGTATCTTCCAGCAAGCGCTGGATCACCGCTCCGGCCAGCATCAGGCCAAATAGTGGCGGCATGTAGCTGATGGTGCCGTTGACCGCCCGCGCCCGCCCGGGGCCGTCCACCGCTTCGGGCGGCAGTGGCGGGGAGCCTTCTTCATCGGAAAATACCGTCAATACGCCCTTGCGGATGCCGTGATGGCGCGCCAGCAATTTGCGTATCCCGCGCGCCAGCGGGCACATCTCCGTTTTGCTCAGATCGGCGATCTTGATCCGCGTGGGGTCGAGGCGATTGCCGGCCCCCATGCTGGAGGCGACGTTCAGGCCGCGTTTGACGCTTTGGGCGATCAGGGCGGCCTTGCACGACATCGAGTCGATGGCGTCGATCACGTAGTCGCAATCGGCGGGAACCATCTCGTCAATGTTGGCGGCACTGAGAAAAATCCGCTGGGTTTCGACGCGGCAGGCAGGATTGATGTCGGCGATGCGTGCCGCGACCAGGTCTATCTTGGCTTGTCCCACCGTGGATAGCAGGGCGGGAAGCTGACGGTTGATATTGCTGGTGGAGACGACGTCGTGATCGACCAGGGTCAGTCTGCCGATGCCGGCGCGCGCCAGGGCTTCAGCACAATACGAGCCGACCCCGCCCAGGCCGGCGATGAAAACGTGCTTGGCGGCCAGCGCGGCAATGCCGTTATCACCGATCAGGATTTGGGTGCGTTCGAATTGGGGTGGAGTGTCGGTCATGGCAAGCTCGGAAATGACGAAGGCGCAAAGAGGGAGTCTTTGCGCCTTCGAGTGGTACGTTAGTAAAAGCAGTTTTTAGCTTTGAGTGTTTAGTGCTTAGTTGCGGAATGTGCTTCGTGCGGCGACCTCAACTTAACACTAAACATTCAACACGGTAATTAACGCTCGTAGGTGCCGCCTGTGACATGGGCCAGGGTTTCCTGAATCAGGTCGGGGCCGTCGGCGATGGTCATGAAGGTACCCATTCCCAGTGAAGGCCAGGCCAGGGCGATGCGGTAGCGACCGAACATGGCGCCGGTCTTGTTGCCGATCACGTAGATTTCATAAGGCAACGCGGCGATGTGCTCGGGGCCGGTCTTGTTGACCCACCAGCCTTCGCCGGTCTTCGGGTCGTTCAGGGCGACGCCGAACACGGCCAGCTTCTTGTCGGCCATCACGATCTCGTAAACTTTGGCGGTGTTGCCGACCCCCTTGGCGAGGTTGTCCTGGATTGCCTTGACTGCGGCTTCGAAGCTGGCGTGGGTCTTCAACTCGTTCTTGTCGGCGTCGAAGCGTTCCATGCCGAACATGTAGCGGTAGTTGGGCAGGTCGTCGGCAGTCACATCGCCGCCGAACCCCTTGCCGGCACCCAACGCCTTGGCGAGCTTGGCCTGCACGGCTTTCACTGCGCCCTCGGCACTGCCGTACTGCTTGCGGAAGTAGGCGCGATACCAGTACTCGGGATTCATGTAAGAGACGCTGCCGTCGGCCTTGACGCCCACGCGGATGCCCGCGCCGACGATGGTCTGGCCGCCGGTTGCCTTGATGGCGTCGAGGATGCCCTTGTCGGTGACGATCACCGAGGCGTAGCCGGGCAAGCCTTTCGGGGCATGCTGGCCGACGACTTCAAAGCCTTCGGCCTGGAGCTTCTTCTCGACCGCGCTGGTGACGGCCTTGAGGTCGCCGCCGGCAAGCTTGTCGCCGGAAAGATAGGGAGCAACCGCGAATGCCAACGGCGCCCAGAGGAATGCGAAGAGTGCGATAAACAGTTTTTTCATGCTTGTGGTCTCCAGAAATGAACAGGGCTGAAATCGGAATTTCAGCCCTGCTGTTGCGGTTACGCTGTCAGACGCGGCTTCTTAGAAGCGGTGGCTGTACATCAACTGGTAGCTGGTCTGGCTGTGCGTGGAGGTCACGCCGCTGCCCGATGCCTGCGAGACTTCCGGGGCGTAGGTGAAGGAGCCGTCGACGCTCGATACCTTGTTGAACGCATAGCCGGCGCCGACCGATACGTGGTTCTTGACGATGGCGGGGAACAGGGCGTTCAGGTAGCTGTCGGGAATCGGGTTGTTGGCGATGTTGACGCCGCCGCGCAGGGTGAGCTGCTGGGTGGCCTTGTACGATGCGCCGAGCAGGAACACGTCCTGATCCTTCCAGTTCTGGTACAGGGTGGCGTTCAGTTGAGTGCCGCCGAAGCCAGCTGCCATGCCGCTTTGCACGGTGTCGGCAGTGAAAGTCATGGTCATGTTCTTCATGACTTTTTCCCAGCCGATGCGCTTGTAGTCGGCGGCGATCATCAGGTCGTCGGTAGCCTGGAAGGACATGCCGAAGCCGTAGGTTTCCGGCCACTGGAAATCACGAACGGCGATCTTGCCGACTACCGGGATGGTTTGGTTGCCGAAGCCGCCGTTCATGTTGACGTTGAAGCTGACCGTTGCGCCGCTGGCTTCCAGGTCGCTCAGGTTGGTCTTGCTGTGGTAGGTGGCGCCCACGGTGAACTTGGGATTGACCTTGTAGACCACGCCCAGCTTGCCGGCGTAACCAGTGGCGTGAGCCTTGCCGCTAAAGTCGTTGTTGTTGGAGAAATCGAAGTAACCCCAGCCGACCGGGTTGGCTGCATTGAGCTGGCCGGCTTGCAGCATACCGCCGAAAGCGTTGACCATGCTGCCGGAAACCGTGCCGCCGGAATTGGTGGCGCGGGGGTTCATGGTCTTGGGCATCATGTCCATGAATTGACCGCCGCTCATCGCCATTTGCAGGTCCATGCCGGCCCACACCAAGTCGACCGAGCCGCCAATGGTCAGATCCGGGTTGACGGTGTAGGTCAGGGGAATCAATGCGCGACCCACCCCCACTTCGGAACGGGTGGCGCGGCCGGAACCGGCGCTCATCAGGCTGTTACCCGAGTATTCGGTGCCCATGCCGCCTTGGGCGAAGACGCCGACGCCGTAGGAGAACTGGCCTTGCTTCTTGATGAAGCCGACGGCCGGCATGTAATAGGCGTCGCCGCCGGACTTGGCATCGGGCATGCCGTTCATCTTGGCGTTGACGTCCGGACCCAACATACCGACTGCGACATCCAGGCGCGAACCGTCAGCCATCAGGCCGAGGGTGGCGGGGTTGTTCATCATCGCGGCAGTGCCGTTGTCGTAAGCGTAGGAAGCGCCGCCCATGCCGGTGGCAACCGGGCCGTAGCCTTCCATGTTCATGCCGTTGGTGGCCAGGGCCAATCCAGGTGCTGCAATGCCGGCGATTGCCAGCGCGCCAACCAGGGTTTTTAATTTCATTCTTAATTCCTCCAAATAAAGATTTGAGTTGCCTACATCAAAACAACACTTTGATACATTCTGAAAATGTGACATGAATTCAATGTGAGAGCAAGAAAAATTAAATTTTTCCCGAGGCGTTTCCGTGGCTTTGCCCTGACCGGAGACGCCGCTTTTGTCTCAACTTAATGTAATAAAGAAACTTTCTCTTTTGGGAGGCGGGGGTCCGGAAATTCGCCGGGTCTGTTGTAATTTCGCCCATATTCTGTGGGAGTCGGGGAGAAGGGCCGGACGGAAATAAAAAAGGCAGCCCGCAGGCTGCCTTTCAATGGTTCCAGCTTCCGAATGTATTAGATATACAGACAGATGTCGGATTCCCCGGCGAAGTCGAAGAACATCGCCGCGCCGGCGAATTCCATGCCGTCGACGAAATCGCTGTGCTTGAAGCCGAAGAGTTCCACGGTCATCTGGCAGGCGATGAATTTCACTTCCGCTTCCTGGCAAAGTTCGCGCAGTTCGGCGATGGTGGCAACGCCGTTGTTCTTGATGGTTTGCTTCATCAGGGCCGTCGCCAACGATTCGAATCCCGGCACGTTGGCCTGGATAACGTTGGGGATGTTCCAGTTGATGTCGCGGAACCACTTCGGGCCGAACGGCATTTTCATCGGCATACCGGGGTTGCCCAGAGGACTGACCTTGAGGCAGCTCAAGTCCTTGCGCACCAACTGCAGGCCGTAAAAAGTGAAAAATACTTGCACTTCGTAACCCAGCGCGGCTGCGGTGGATGCCAGGATGTAGGGAGGGTAGGCCCAATCGAGCGTGCCCTTGGTGGCGATAATCGCGAGTTTCTTGCTCATCAGTTTCCTCCGGAAGTAATCATTGAAGGTTTAGCAGTTGTTCTTGTTATGGCCGTACCTGCTGCTTACTTCTTCTTGAGGAAGAACATGTATTCGCCGCCCGCTTCAGCGGAAGAGAGCAATTCGTTGCCGGTTTGCTTGGCGAAGGCTTGCATGTCCTTGACGGAACCGGGGTCGGTGGCGATGACCTTGAGCACTTGACCGGCGGTGAGTTCAGCCAGGGTCTTCTTGGTGCGCAGAATCGGCAGGGGGCAGTTCAATCCGCGGGCATCCAGTTCTTTGTCGAAATTCATTTCACAGGCTCCTTCTTTATCTAGTGGTAAAAATGTGGTTGAAAACTAGCGTTTATAATACAGACGACCTGAGATTGCAACCGGCCGCTCCGGGGTAAACCCGAAATTCCCGGTGTCTTGTCGATTTCTTGTTCTTATGCGCTTCTGCCAAGACCCTGACCGGATTGCATCCACGCCATGATGCCCCCTTGCAGGTTGTAGCACTGTTTATGTCCCTGGGCTGCCATGAAGGCGCAAGCCTGGGCGGAACGTGCACCGGTGCGGCAGTAATAGACTTGGGCGGCATTACGGTCCATCTCGCTGGCCTTGAGCGGCAACAGGTGCAGCGGGATATGGCGTGCGCCGTCGATGATGCCATAAGCGACCTCGCCTTCGCTGCGGACGTCGATCAGGTCGATCTGACCGCTCTCCATCAGTTTGACCAGGCCGCTGGTGTCGATTTCGGCAAATCCATACATGTTGGGGTTGAACATCGTCGTGGGCACTCCTGTAATCAGCATCAGTTTTTTCTAATATATCAAATTCCCGGCGTGTCGTAATTACAATTGCTTATATCCCCATAATCGATATTTTTTGCTGGCTATTTGTTTAACGCGGCGTTTGCAAATAAACTGTAAGTAATTACAGGTTAATATTCGGCCTCAATCCAAGAACAAGGTTCCGGCAGCCAGATGAAGATCGACGATCCACGCCACGTTCGCGCCTATTTCGAGAATTTGGTAATTGCATCCCTGCTCATTCCGAATTTCAAGGATGACAGCACGATACGCCTGTTCCTCAAACAGTTCGGCGAGGTGGCGGAGCAGCATCGCGAACCACCTTTGGACTTCACTTTGCAGAACCTGCTGGCCGATGCCAAGAAAAGCATCGACGAACCGGCCACCCTGCTCGACCAATACGATGCCAACCTGGCCGCGTTGGCCTCCGTGCCCGATATCGCCCTCAAGAAGACCCTGCTCGACACCCTCATGGTGGCGATTGATTCGGGCATGGAAGACGCCTGCACCAAGAGCCGTCTGATTGACCCGGCGCGCAAGTTGTTCGAAGCCCGGCCCGCGCCGCAGGCGGCAGCCAAGCCGGCCCGCGCGGCGGCGACGGTGATGGCCGGCGGCGGCTCGGCGGGTGCAACGCTGGTGGCACCCGCAGCGGGCAGCGGCGACGCGACGATGATGGCGACCCAGACTGTTCAAGCCGGCGGCACGGTGCCGGTGGCTCGTGCCGCCGCAGCCATTCCGCGCCCGGCCGGAGAGCATCTCAACGCCTTGCCGGTGGGCTACCGGCTCAACGAATTCGAATTCGACAAGGTGCTCGGCGTCGGCGGCTTCGGTATCACCTACCTGGGCAAGGACACCACTCTGAATCTCAAGGTCGCCATCAAGGAATACCTGCCCAACGAACTGGCGGTACGCGACGCCGATTACAACGTCCTGCCGAAATCGGCGGACTGCGAGGAAACCTACCACTGGGGTCTCGACCGTTTCCTCCAGGAAGCCCGTCTGCTGGCGCGCTTCAACCATCCCAACATCGTCCGCGTGCTGCGCTTTTTCGAAGCCAACAGCACCGCCTACATGATGATGCAGTACGAGGATGGCGAGAGCCTCGAAGAAAAGCTCAAGAAGCTCGGCACGCCGCCTGACGAGGCTTATTTGCAGGGCATCCTGTTTCCCCTGCTGGATGGCCTCAAGGTGATGCACGGCCAGGGTTTCCTGCATCGCGACATCAAGCCGGGCAACATCTACATCCGCCGCAGCGACGGCAGCCCGGTGCTCCTCGATTTCGGCGCGGCGCGCCAGCAGATGCGCGGCCAGGAGCAGATGACCGCGATCGTCACGCCCGGTTACGCGCCTTTCGAGCAGTATTTCACCGATGGTTGCCAAGGACCGTGGTCGGACATCTACGCCTTCGGCGCGGTGGTCTACAAGATCATTACCGGCAAAGCGCCGCCCGACGCGGCTGCCCGGGTGAAGAAAGACGCCATGGTGCCGGCGGTGCAGGCCGGACAGGGCCGTTATTCCGAGAAGTTCCTGCGTGCCATCGACTGGGCGCTGCAAACCGACGAGAAAAAGCGCCCGCAGACCATCGAGGATTGGCAGCGCGCCCTCACCACGCTGGGTTCAGAGGCCGCTGGCGCCATTCAGGCGGGGGCGGCGGATGCCACCCGCACCCTGGCGGTGCAGGGTCGCCAGACCGTAGCTCCCAAGACCACGGTATTGCGCAACGCGCCGTTCCGCGAGGAAGCGGAGGCATCGTCGTTCTACCAGGAAAAACCGGCGAGTCCCTGGCCGAAGCGGATCTTCTGGTTGCTGGTGCTATGCGGATTAGGGGGCGGTGCCGTGTATTTCAACGAGAACCCCGACGAAGCCCATGATCTGGCGATCAAGGCCGCCGATTGGGGATGGAGCAACGACTACCCGTCGTTCGCCCTGCCGATCTATCGATCCTATGACAAGCCCGAGGACGCCCAGACGCCGATGCGCGTGGCGACCATGTTCGAAGAGGGCAAGGGTACCGAACCCGACAAGAAACAAGCGTTCGAGTGGTACCGGAAAGCCGCCGAGCGGGGCAATTCCGCAGCCCAGCTCAAGGCCGCGCAAATGAGCGAACGCGGCGAGGCCGGAGAAGTCGACGTTACCGGTGCCGTCGAATGGTATCTCAAGGCAGCCCAGGCCGGTCAGCCCGATGCCCAGTTCCGCCTGGGAATCGCCTACCTGCGCGAAGACAATCTCCGGCTCACGCCGAGTGCCGGCGAAAGCGAAAAATGGTTGCGCATGGCGGCCACCCAAGGTCATGCCAAGGCACGCGAACTGCTCAAGTTGATCCGCTGATTTTCCTCCGCACAGGATTGGTGCGTCCTGCACCAAGTGCTTGTTTCTGGTTTATTCTTCTTTTATTTCAATGTGATGTTTGAACGTTTCACCCCCTCGCCCGGGGGCGGCGCGTATTCATTTCGTGCACTGAGTGAGTGCGCTCCCGGATTTTTCGCATAACCGGCATTTAATCTGCTAATTCAACGTAAACAGTAAGTTGTGTGCATTTTTCAGGCATGGCACAGCCGTTGCTAAAGACCATCCAGGGAAATAGCAGCATATCTTTTACTGGTTTGAATTTTTCAGGAGAAAGTCATGAGCGAAAACAAGCAAAACATATCCATGGTTGGCGTGGACGAGAGCAAGCGTCAGTTCGTCAAGAAGAGCACCACCCTGCTCGGCGCCGCCGCGCTGATGTCGCTGGTGCCGCCGGGGGTGCGTAGCGGCGCATGGGCCGCCGGTTCGGACGCCCCGGAAAAGACCGAGCTGAAGGTCGGCTTCATCCCCCTGACCGACTGCGCCTCGGTGGTGATGGCGGCCTTGCAGGGCTTCGACAAGAAATACGGGATCAAGATCATCCCCACCAAGGAAGCCTCCTGGGCGGCGGTGCGCGACAAACTCACCAACGGCGAGCTGGATGCCGCCCACGTGCTCTACGGCCTGATCTACGGCGTGCATCTGGGGATCGGCGGACCGAAGAAGGACATGTCGGTGCTCATGACCCTCAACAACAACGGCCAGGGCATCACCCTTTCCAACCAGCTGAAGGACAAGGGCGTGACCGACGGCGCATCCTTGCGCGCCCTGATCAGCAGAGAACACCGCGAGTACACCTTCGCCCAGACCTTCCCCACCGGCACCCACGCCATGTGGCTGTATTACTGGCTGGCCGCCCACGGCATCAACCCCTTCATGGAAGCCAAGACGGTGGTGGTGCCTCCGCCGCAGATGGTCGCCAACATGCGGGTGGGCAACATGGACGGCTTCTGCGTCGGCGAGCCGTGGAACGCCCGCGCCATCTTCGACAAGATCGGTTTTTCGGCGGCCACCAGCCAGGACATCTGGAAGGATCATCCGGAAAAAGTGCTGGGCACCACCGCCGAGTGGGTGCAGAAGTATCCCAACACCGCCCGCGCCCTGACCGCCGCCGTACTGGAAGCCTCGCGTTTCATCGACACGCCGGCCAACCGCCACCAGGTCGCCACCGCCATCGCCGACAAATCCTACGTCAACGCCCCGGCGGAAGTGATCGAAGGGCGCTTCATGGGCCACTACGACAACGGCATCGGCAAGAAGTGGGAAGACCCCAACATGATGAAGTTCTACAACGACGGCGCGGTGAATTTCCCTTACCTCTCCGACGGCATGTGGTTCCTCACCCAGCACAAGCGCTGGGGCCTGCTCAAGGACGAGCCGGACTACCTGGGCGTGGCCAAGAAGATCAACCAGATCGAGATTTACAAGCAAGCCGCCGCGCTCACCAAGACGCCGGTTCCCAAGGACATGATGCGCTCCTCCAAGCTGATCGACGGCGTGGTGTGGGACGGCAAGGATCCCAAGGCTTACGCCGCCGGGTTCAAGATCAAGGCGTGATGCCGGTTCGTAGGCTGGGGTGAGTGCGCGAACCCCAGCAAATTTTCAGGCTTGGGCGATGCTGGGGTTCGATTCCTCACCCCAGCCTACGTCCCTAGATCAAAGGTTAAAAAATGAACAACTTTTTCAAAACCGTCATCCCCCCGGCGCTCGGCCTGCTGCTGTTCATCGGCGTGTGGGCCTTGGTGTCGCAAACCAGCCCGCAACTGCCAAATCCGGCGAAGACCTGGAACTCGGCGGTGCAACTGTTCAGCGACCCGTTTTATCGCAAGGGGCCGAACGACCAGGGCATCGGCTGGAACATTCTCGCCTCGCTGGAACGGGTCGGCATCGGATTCGGCATGGCCGCCTTGCTCGGCATCCCGTTGGGTTTCATGATCGGGCGATTTCCCTTCCTCGCCGCGATGACCGCGCCGGTCATCAGCCTGCTGCGCCCGGTGTCGCCGCTCGCCTGGCTGCCCATCGGCCTCTTGGTATTCAAGGCCGCCAACCCGGCGGCGATCTGGGTGATCTTCATCTCCAGCATCTGGCCGATGATCATCAACACCGCCGTGGGCGTGAACCGCATCCCGCAGGATTACATGAACGTCGCCAAGGTGCTGAACCTGTCGGAATGGAAGATATTCACCAAGATACTTTTCCCTGCCGTGCTGCCCTACATGATTACCGGCATCCGCCTGTCCATCGGCGTCGCCTGGCTGGTGATCGTCGCGGCGGAAATGCTCACCGGCGGCGTCGGCATCGGCTTCTGGGTATGGGACGAATGGAACAACCTCAACGTCGAACACATCATCATCGCCATTTTCGTGGTCGGCATCGTCGGCCTGCTGCTGGAACAGGCGCTGGTGATGCTGGCGAAAAGATTCAGCTACGAGTGAGCATCGTAGCCCGGATGCAGCGTAGCGGAATCCGGGAACGTCCGCGAGGACGTAAGCGATGCGTGACACAAGGAAACACCGTTGCACCCTGCCGGGTGCCCCCGGATTGCGCTGTGCTTCATCCGGGCTACAAGTGGAGCAACATCATGGAAAAATACGTCCAGATCGAAAACGTGCAAATGATTTTCGACACCAAAAAAGGCCCGTTCGTCGCGCTGCGCGACATCGGTCTCAATATCGTCCAGGGCGAATTCATCACCCTGATCGGCCACTCGGGCTGCGGCAAATCGACCTTGCTCAACTTGGTGGCCGGGCTGACCAGCCCGAGCAGCGGCGCCATGCTGTGTGCCGGGCGGGAAATCGCCGGGCCGGGGCCGGATCGTGCGGTGGTGTTCCAGAACCACAGCCTGCTGCCTTGGCTGACCTGCTTTGAAAACGTCTACCTGGCGGTGGAGCGGGTGTTCGGCCGGGCCGAAAGCAAGGCCACCATGCAAAAACGCACCCACGAAGCGCTCGCCCTGGTCGGCCTGACCCACGCCGAGCACAAGCATCCCCATGAGATTTCCGGCGGCATGAAGCAGCGCGTCGGCATCGCCCGCGCCCTGTCGATGCAGCCCAAGGTGTTGCTGATGGACGAACCGTTCGGCGCGCTCGACGCCCTGACCCGCGCCCATCTCCAGGACGAGCTGATGAAGATCGCCATGGCGACCCACAGCACGGTAATCATGGTGACGCACGACGTGGACGAAGCGGTGCTGCTCTCGGATCGCATCGTCATGCTCACCAACGGCCCGGCGGCGACCATAGGCGAAGACCTCCACGTCAAGCTGGAACGCCCGCGCAATCGTCTGGCGCTGGCCAACGACCCGAAATACCACGAATACCGGGGCGCGGTGCTGGAGTTCCTCTACCACCGGCAACTGCGCCCGGCGGCTTGAGAGTCGTAGGGTGGACACGGCTTGTTGTGTCCACCGCTCCCGGTCGCCGCGTGGACACGATAAGGCCGTGTCCACCCTACGATCCTAGTTGGTAGGTTGGGGTGAGCGGTAGCGAACCCCAACGTTTGAACGACATTTTGAGGTGATGTTGGGCTTCGTACCTCAGCCCAACCTACCCAAGAACGAAGGAATCATCATGAACTGGACCCAAATCTGCCCACTCGACGACATCCCCCGCCAGGGCAGCCGCGTGCTGGAAAGCGCCAATGGGCGCATCGCCCTGTTCCGCACCCATGACGATGCGGTATATGCCCTCGCCGACCGCTGCCCGCATCGCGGCGGGCCGTTGTCGCAGGGCATCGTATGCGGCTGCAAGGTGACTTGTCCGCTGCACAACTGGAACATCCAGCTCGCCGACGGACATGCAGTTGCACCCGACGTGGGGCAAGCCGCCAGTTATCCGGCGAAAGTGGAAGACGGTATGGTGTTTTTGGTGATGGGGAATGAGTAATGGGTAATGAGAAAAAGCGGGGCGTCGCGTAGCGACGCAATGCCCATTACTCATCACCCATTACCCATCACCCTGCGAAGGAGAAAAACATGGAAAAAATGAAACTGGTACTGGTCGGCAACGGCATGGCCGGGGTACGCACCCTCGAAGAGCTGCTCAAGCTCGCCCCCGACCTCTACGACATCACGGTGTTCGGCGCGGAGCCGCACCCCAACTACAACCGCATCATGCTCTCGCCGGTGCTGGCGGGCGAACAGACGGTGCAGGACATCATCATCAACGACCGGGAGTGGTACGCGCAGCGCGGCATCACCCTGCATCTCAACAAAAAAGTGACGAAGATCGACCGCATCGCGCGCAACGTGGTGGCCGACGACGGCACCAGCGCGCCCTACGACCGGCTGATTCTCGCCACCGGCTCGACGCCGTTTATTTTGCCGGTGCCGGGCAACGACCTGGCCGGGGTGGTGGGCTTTCGCGACATCGCCGATGTCGATGCGATGATAGACGCAGCCAAAACCGAGCGCCACGCGGTGGTGATCGGCGGCGGCCTGCTCGGCCTGGAAGCGGCCAACGGCCTGAAACAGCGCGGCATGGACGTGACCGTGGTACACCTCGCGCCGTGGCTGATGGAGCGCCAGCTCGACCGCACCGCTGCGGGGATGTTGCAAAAGAATCTGGAAGACAAGGGATTGAAGTTCCTGCTGGAAAAGCACACCGAACAACTGGTGGGCAAGGATGGCCGCGTCGCCGCCGTGCGCTTCAAGGATGGCGCGGAAATCCCCGCCGGACTGGTGGTGATGGCCGTCGGCATCCGCCCCAACGACGCGCTGGCCAAGGCGTCCGCCATCCATTGCGAGCGCGGCATCGTGGTCAACGACACCTTGCAGACTTTCGACCCCCGCATCTACGCGGTGGGCGAATGCGTGCAGCATCGCGGCGTGGCTTACGGGCTGGTCGCGCCGCTGTTCGAGCAGGCCAAAGTGGCTGCTAACCATCTTGCCAAGCACGGCATCGCCCGCTACGAAGGCACGGTGACTTCCACCAAGCTCAAAGTCACCGGTATCGAACTGTTTTCGGCAGGCGACTTCAGCGGCGGCGAGCATAGCGAAGACCTGGTTTTCCACGACGCCGCCACCGGCGTCTACAAAAAACTGGTGCTGGAAAACAACCGCCTCAAGGGCGCCGTGCTGTACGGCGACGCCATCGACGGCGCCTGGTATTTCCAGTTGCTGCGCGAAGGCACCGACGTGTCGGCGTTTCGGCGCACCCTGCTGTTCGGCCAGTCGCACCTGGGCGACTCCGGCCACAACCCCGAGACGCGCGTCGCCTCGCTACCCGACAGCGCCGAGATTTGCGGCTGTAACGGCGTGTGCAAGGGCGACATCGTCAAGGCGATCCGCGACAAAAAGCTCTATACCCTCGACGAAGTGCGCTCCCATACCAAGGCCTCGGCTTCATGCGGCTCCTGTACCGGGCTGGTGGAGTCGCTGCTGGCCCACACCCTGGGCGGCGATTATTCGGAGGCGCCGAGCAAGAAGCCGCTGTGCAAATGCACCGATTTCAGCCACGACGACCTGCGCGCCGGCATTCTCGAACACAGCCTGAAGGACATGGCGGCGGTGCGCGCTCATTTCGAATGGCGCACCCCGGACGGCTGCCCGACCTGCCGCATGGCGCTCAATTATTACCTGCTGTGCGCCTGGCCCAAGGACTACGCCGACGACCCGCAATCGCGCTACATCAACGAGCGCGCCCACGGCAATATTCAAAAAGATGGCAGCTACTCGGTGGTGCCGCGCCTCTTCGGCGGGATGTGCACGCCGGATCAGTTGCGCGCCATCGCCGACGTGGCGGACAAATACCAGGTGCCGGAAATGAAAGTCACCGGCGGCCAGCGCATCGATATGTTCGGCGTGAAGAAGGAACAACTGCCGGCGATGTGGAAGGACTTGAGCGACGCCGGCTTCGTCTCCGGCCACGCCTACGGCAAGGCCATGCGCACCGTGAAGACCTGCGTCGGCAGCGCCTGGTGCCGCTTCGGCACGCAGAATTCGACAGGCCTGGGCGTGCAGCTCGAAGAACTCACCTGGGGCTCGTGGATGCCCCACAAGTTCAAGCTCGCCGTGTCCGGCTGCCCGCGCAACTGCGCCGAAGCGACCATCAAGGATTTCGGCGTGGTGTGCGTGGAATCCGGCTTTGAGCTGCACGTCGGCGGCAACGGCGGCATCAAGGTGCGCGTCACCGACTTGCTGTGCAAGGTGGATAGCGAGGAAGAAGTGCTGGAGTACTGCGGCGCCTTCTGCCAGTTCTACCGCGAAGACGCCCATTACCTGGAACGCACCGCCCCATGGATCGAGCGCGTCGGCCTGGAAAAGCTCAAGGCCGCCATCGTCAACGACCCGGAACGACGCAAGGCGCTACACGCCCGTTTCCTCGAATCGCAGCAACCGGCGCAGATCGACCCTTGGAAGGAACGCGCGAACGGGGCGATGGCCGGGGAGTTCGCGGTGTTGCGGGGATGATGAAATGTAGGTTGGCGGTGAGCGTAGCGAACCCCAACAGATAAGTAGGGTGGACACGGCCTTATCGTGTCCACGCGGATTTGCCGCAAAACGGTGGACACAAAATGCCGTGTCCACCCTACCAAATGCGAGGAAAGCCCAATGTTATTCGGCAGAACCCAAAAGAACCCCATCAAGATCGCCGACAAGGGCGTGGTGGAGTGGCAATACGCCACTTGCGGCTATTGTTCCACTGGCTGCTCGATCGAGGTCGGCCTGAACGCGGACGGCAAGCCGGTGTCCTCGCGGGGCGTGGCGGATGCCGACGTGAATCGGGGCAAGCTGTGCCTGAAAGGGCTGTTCGAGCATGAGCTGTTCAGCTCCGCCGGGCGCGGGATGCAGCCGCTGCTGCGCGAGCATTGGCATCAACCCTGGCAGCCCAGCACCTGGGATGCCGCGCTCGACAAGCTCCACGATGAAATCCGCCGCGTCCAGGCCCGGCACGGGCCGGATTCGTTCGCGATCATCTCTACCGGGCAACTGCTCACCGAGGAGTTCTACACGCTGGGCAAGCTCACCCGTGGACTGATCGGCACCAACAATTACGACGGCAACACCACCCTGTGCATGGCCTCGGCGGTATCCGGCTACAAGCGCTCTTTCGGCAGCGACGGCCCGCCCGGCTGTTACGAGGATTTCGAGCATACCGATTGCCTGATCGCCTGGGGTTCCAACCTCCCCGAGCAGCATCCGATCATCTACTGGCGCATGAAGGAGGCCCAGGAACGACGCGGCTTTCCATTGATCGTGGTGGATCCGCGCGTCACCATGCTGGCGCAGAACGCGCATATCCATTTAGCCATCACGCCCGGCACCGACGTGGTGCTGATGAACGCGATGATGCACGTCATCTTCAAGGAAAACCTCCACGACCAGCGCTACATCGACGCCAACACCAACGGCATCGCCGAACTGCGCGCGCTGGTCGAGCAATACGACCCGGTGACGGCTTCAAAGATTTGCGGTATCGACGAGGACACCATCCGGGTAGTGGCGCGTACCCTCGCCAAGGCCGGTGCCGCCATGCAAATCTGGACCATGGGCATCAACCAGTCGAGCCACGGCTCCGACGGCGTGGTGGGCATCAACAATCTGGCGCTGATCACCGGCAATATCGGCAAGCCCGGCGGCACTTCGCTGTCGATCACCGGCCAGTGCAATGCCATGGGCACCCGCGAATGGTCGTCGTGCTCGGGGCTGCCCAACTATCGCTACCTGGAAATCCCCGAACACCGCGAGGAAGTGGCGAAATTCTGGAACGTCGATCCCGAGTTTTTCCCCAAGAAGCGCGGCATGTTCCAGACCGATATCTACCAGGCCATGGAAGCCGGGCAGATCAAGGGCATGTGGCTGATCGCCACCAATCCGCTATCGTCGCTGCCCAATACCGCGCGTATTCGCAAGGCGATGGAGAAGCTGGAATTCTGCTGCGTGCAGGACTGCTACCAGGACACCGAGAGCGCCCAGTACGCCCATGTTTACCTGCCCGCCGGCACCTGGGCGGAGAAGAACGGGGTGATGACCAACACCGAGCGGCGCATCAACCTGGTCAACCCCATCGCCACCCCGCCCGGCGAAGCCAAGCCCGACTTATGGATATTCAACCGGGTGGCGGAGCGCTTCAACCGGGAAGGCCGCGTCAGATTTCCGGAACGGGCCGCCGACGTGTTCCTCGAAATGGGCGAGCTGTCGAAAGGGCGCCTGGCCGACATCTCCGGCATGGATCACGAACTCCTGGAAAAACAGCGTGGCGTGCAGTGGCCCTACACCGAAGAACAGATGGTGCGCGGCGAAGCGCCGCCCCAGGGCGGCAAGCGCCTCTACACCGAGGACGGCGTATTCCGCTATCCCGACGGCCGCGCGAAATTGATCCCGCTGCCCTTCATCGACAACAACGAAGTGCCGGACGAAGCTTTCCCCTTCTGGCTCAACACCGGGCGGCTCATCGAGCATTGGCACGGGCGCACCAAGACCGGCAAGATCGGCAACAACAACAAGTTCAGCCCGATTCCCTTTATCGAAATCAATCCCGCCAGCGCGGCGGAACTGGGCATCCGGCGCGGCGATTACGTGCGCCTGGTGTCGCGCCGCTCCGATGCGGTGGTGATGGCGATGCCCACCCAGCGGGTGGCGAAGAACGCGCTGTTTCTGCCCTTCCATTTCCACGATTGCGCCAACCGCCTGACGCTCGGCCTGCTCGACCCGCATTCGCGCCAACCGGCCTTCAAGCAATCGGCGGTGCGCATCGAACGGATCGCCGACCAGGTCGCGGCGGCGCAGTTGAGCAAGGAAATGCGCAAGTTTTGACGAATTTCTCCCTCGCCCCTTTGGGGAGAGGGTTGGGGAGAGGGGGCGGTGGCGGCATGTCCGACACTGCTGCCCTCTCCCCCAACCCCTCTCCCGCACGGCGGGAGAGGGGAGCAAACCGTGGAGAAGTGAAATGTACCAAGCCCGAGAAAACGAACCCGATTACGCCCGCCTCAACGACCCGCTGTGCTTGACGCAAAACCGCTACGGCAGGGCCATTGAAACGGTCGCCGAAGACGACCCGCGCCGCGCGCAAACACTGGCCATCAACCAGGACGGCTGGGTGAGCGACAACCCCAACCGCTACAAGCAGCACGGCTTCTATTTCAACGCCGACAACTGCATCGCCTGCCACGCCTGCGAAGCCGCTTGTTCGGAGAAGAACGACAACCCCGCGCACCTGGCTTTCCGTTCGGTGGGTATCGTCGAGGGCGGCACTTATCCCAACGCCACCCGCATCAACATCTCGCTGGCCTGCAACCATTGCGACAACCCGGTGTGCCTGAAAGGCTGCCCGACCCGCGCCTATACCAAATTCGCCGAATACGGCGCGGTGCTGCAAGACCCCGACATCTGTTTCGGCTGCGGCTACTGCACCTGGGTATGCCCCTACAATGCCCCGCAGCTCGACCCGGTGAAGGGCCAAGTCACCAAGTGCAATATGTGCGTGGATCGCCTGGAGGTCGGCCTGAAACCGGCCTGCGCGGCGGCCTGCCTGGGCAAGGCGCTGGATTTTGGCGTGATCGAAAACCTCCCGGCGGGGCGCACCCAGGCTAGGGTGGATATTCCGGGTTTCCCCGACCCGTCCATCACCCAGCCCAACGTGCGTTTCCAGCAGACCCGCACTCTGGCGCGCGACATGGCGCGGGTGGACAGCGTGCCGCTCAAATATCACCGCGACGATGCCAACGGCGCCTACCGCCCGATGCTCGATCCTAAGCACGGCGTCCAGCGCGAATGGAATCTCGGGAAACTATTGGGTTCCCATGAAAACGCCCACATCGTCTTTACCCTCGCCGCGCAGGCGGTGGCCGGCGCCTTCCTGCTGCTCACCCTGGGCACCGTGATGTTCGCTCCGCTGGCGGAACTCGACGGCGGCCCCGCATGGCTGCCCAGTCTGTTCCTGATGGTGGCGCTGCTGAGCGTGGGCATGTTCAAGCTCAACATGCACCTTGGCAAGCCGCAGCGCTTCTACCGGGGCTTCTACAACCTCAAATACTCGCCGGTGAGCCGGGAAATCGCCGGGGTGTCGGCATTCTTCGCCGGGTTGGCGGGTTTCACCCTGTTCGCCATTTTCGACGAGCAATGGGCTGCATTCGGACGGGTACTGTGCGCCGCGCTGGGCTTGGGCGGCATCGCCTTCGGTGGTCATTACATGATTAAGCTCTACCGCATCCCGGCGCGCCCCTACTGGAACCACTGGCACACCAACGCCGCCTTCATTGGCGCGGCGCTGGCGCTCGGCCCCTTGTTGCTCGGCCTGGTTGCCCTGGCGATGGGCAACTTGAATCCCGACACGGAAAGCTTCCTCGCCGCCGTCGCGGCAAGCGGGTTGGCGCTGGAAGGCATCGGACTGCTGGCGCACCGCACTTTGCACAAACAGGAAAACGAAGGCGCCGCCTCGTTCTACGAGCAATCCACCACCTACGGCTGTGCCTACCGCTTGCGTAACGTCCTGCTCGGTGGGTCTTTGGCATTGGCGCTGACCATCGCCAACATGGACGCCGCCGGCAGCGAAGCGCTGCTACTGCTCTGCATCCTCGTGCTGGTTTCCGCCGTATTAGGTAGAGCCTTGTTCTACGTGCTGGTAATCCCCACCACCCTCCCCGGCGCCTTCTTCTGGCGCAATCCCGGTTTCGTCGAACACGCCCGCGAAACGGGGCTGGCCGACATGCCGCAAGTCGGCGTGGCGTACCCGCGCCACCACGCTTTCAAGCTGGGGGAGTTCCTGGAAACGCTGCGTACCACGACCTGGAAGGACAAGCTTGCCCAAGTGCGGCGGGTGTTTACTGGTTGAGCGGCGCCGCAGTCAGGGCGCTCAGCAATGGCATGGTGAGCGGAAAAATGGCGGAAAACGCCTGAATGGTGATATTTCGAAAAAAAAGTTCAAAAATAATTGACGTAAAAACAGCATGTTAGTGTGGTACCTGTAATAAGTGACAGGTACGCAAATAAATAAAAGTGGATACACTTCAATCCAGCTCAATTTTCACCTTGCTGATGTTTTTGTCCCGGACAAAAAACAAGAAATATAAGTGGTTATCCCACTTTCCATCAGGGGCGCATGATCTGGATTGAGCAGCCAAGGGAAAGCGTTTTCGTCGCTGCTTTATTTGTTTGCCTGATGAAGGAGGTAATGCGTCATGTCCAACTTGCAACAGTCGGATTTTGTGTCTTGTCTCAATACGGTTTTTGAGGTTTATCCGCAGGGCTGGAAAAGCGTGCTAAGGATGGAACTGTTGGAAATTTCGGAAATAAGCAGCAGGCAAGGCGGATCGTTTTCTCTTTTGTTTCGCGGCCTCAACCAAAGCGCTCTGGAATTCGGCGCCCATGTCGTCAAGCATTCCGTACTCGGCGAGTTTTCCTTGCTGATCGGCCCGATTTTGCCGGGGATGTTTAGCAGTGTTTGCTATCAGGCTATCTTCCTCCCGCTTAAACGGGACGAGCAACCGTCGGGGCATTTCACCCGTCCTTATGAACCGGTGGCACGCTGCTGTCATGCCTGAATCTCATTCGGCGGTGTGCGCTTGCGCACCGCCGAGAACTGCCGATCAGCCGGCTGTGCGGGAATGGCTGTTTCTCCGCCATTCCATCAAGCGGTGGCTATCTATCCCGCCTATCGGGGCAAACCCCAAGCGTCCGTACAGATGTATGGCCGGGTTGGTTACGAAGCAATTCAAGCGTAGCGGTACTCCGGCACCCGCCGCCTCATCCTGCAAATCCCTGATTAGGCGGCTCCCGATGCCGCAACCACGAAGCTCCGGGAGCAAGGCCACGTCCGCCAAATGAAGCATCTCCATAGTGCGCAGCACGATTAGCCGGCCTACCGACGACTCGCCCAAGCGTACAACCGTGTCGTCGGCACCGGGGAAATTTACCCGGAAATGTTGTTCATGCGCATTGAATTGCATGCGCAGGAAGATTTCCCGCGTTTGCTCATCCCACGACCACGCCCCCAATTCGTCGGCCTTCAAGGTGCTGAACAAGCGATAAATAAATTCGTGATCGGCAGTTGAAACGGTGTGGAGGGAAATGCTGCTACTGCTCATTGGCGTGCTCCCTGAAACAATTTGGAAAAAGTCCTCACCCGGATAAGTCCAAGGGGGCTGCTAAACTGCTGTCAGTAAGCGGCGGTGTTCAGGCTGCCCGGCGCCTGTCCCTGCGCCACTTGTCCGCTCACCCCTCGCGCAACCGCATCCTGGCAACTGTGATCTGCACCCAACACTTGTTCGATAAACAGCATGAGTGTTTGCAACGGGTCGTAGAGGCGCCGACGAAAGACGCCGGTTTCTTCGGCAACCCATTGCATCAGCAACGGCGCCGTCAGCACATCGCCCAACACGGCGCCCATCGTCTGCACAAACCGGGCGCGAAACCGCTTTACTTGTTCGGCAAGGTGCCGTTTTTTGTTACTATTCATGGGGCTGATCCTTTCACGTTATTTGGCACGGATTCGACACCCGCATGATAACGCGACAAGGCTCTCAGCCACCTTCTATCTCCATGATAAAACAGATACTTCCGTTAAGTTAGTGCCATTGGAGTCTGACCCCATTGATTGATTGTAAAGAGAGCTTGAAAATGAACGGATCAGTGGCAACCGCACAAAAGATTGAAACATCGGCAGGGGATGTCATACACACCTCGGCGTTGATGAAAGGGGAGATAGTGGCTCGATTCCGCCATGGGGCGCGTGGAACGCACCCTACGCTTGCTGCGCTATGCCAGTGTTCGGTGCGCTCCTTTCATCGTGGAGAGACAGCATGAATCCCGCCGCCGCATCAAGCTTCCCGGAAGCACAATTGCCAGCCGTTGATCCGCAATTCATGGCCCAGGCTTTGGGTGTGCCGCTTTATCAACCGCCGTATTTCATGCCCGAGTATGCAGTTGGTGAACAAGGCAAGTGGAAAATGATCAAAGGCGGCTTTCTCCTGGATCGGGGCTACTACAGCGGCGTATGGGGCGTTTCCGGGCTGCCCGCGTTGCTTCGTACCAGTCTTGGCGACGGTCAGGGCTGGGACACCTGGATGTCGCTCTCTCCCCACGAAATCGAAAGTCAGGAACTTGCCGTCCGCTATGCCCACGGGCACAGCGTCGTCATGGGACTGGGCATGGGCTGGGTCGCGGCCAACGTCGCCCTCAACCCGGCAGTGAGCAAAGTCACCGTCATCGAACGCGACCCCGAAGTCATCGACCTCTTTTCCCGCGTGCAGAATTTTGCCGGCCTGCCCGCCGAGGCGCGCGCCAAGCTCAACCTGGTCGAAGCTGACGCCTTGTTCTGGCAACCCGGCGAACCCGTCGATTTTCTATACGCCGACATCTGGCGCACCCTCGAAGAACCGCAAACTCTCGACGACGTGCGGGCCATGCAGGCCAACGTCGCGGCGAATGAAGTGTATTTCTGGGGGCAGGAATTGTTTATCCACAAACTCGCCACCCCTGGCCCGCAGGACGCCGCCGGCCCGGAGCAGTGGGCGGAATCCGTTGCCCGTTGCGTGCGCGAGTGCATCGCCCTGCCGCTGCTGATGCCCAGCGATTTCGACTATCCCGCGCTGATTGCGCAGATTGTGAAGCAGCGCCGCCAGTTCCCGTCCAGCTAGTACAGTGGTTGCCACTCCAGTAGAGAATGTGCAACGCCCGGCTCGATGACCTGGAAGCCCAGGCGTAAATAAAGACGCAAGGCCGGGTTGCCGGGATTGCACTGGAGGCGCAACGACAGTCCTTCGCCTGCCGCCTGCGCTTGCAAATCACCGATAAGGCGACCGCCGATCCCCCGGCAGCGGAATTCCGGCAACAAGGTCACATCGGCCAGATGTAGCCCCGTGCCACGCAGGACAACCATCCTCCCGATGGATTGCACAGCGCCGGTGACGGGTTCAACCAGTACGATGCTATCGCTGACAGTCTCCCGGCATTGCCGAAAATGCTGCTCATGCGCGGCGAATTGCATGTGCATAAGCCTGGCGCGCAACGTTTCGTCCCATTGCCAGGCTTGCAGTTCCTCGGTTTTGACCAAAGAGAAAAGATGCAGGCAGAAGGGCTGATCTTCCGGCAAGGTAGGGCGCAGAGTAATGGTGTCGGTGGACATGAGTCTAAATTCCTTGGTTCGGCGCATCGGCTGACGACAAAGCGCGAAAGGGGCGGCAGGGTAAATTTATTCTTCAGGAAAAATGTTGAGCGGATAAGTGCTGGTGGTCAGTCAACATGAAACACCCCGATGTAGAACCTATGATTAGCTTGAGTCGGCTGCAAAGCGATCCTAACTTGAAGTGTGAACATCAAATTGAGGAGAGCGAAAATGCAACCGACCCAAGTAAATTATTTTACGCCAGACGAAGAACTGTTGGCGGTATCGCTGGAATTATCTTCGGGCAGCTGGAAGATCGCCCTG